>Ga0123357_10009099_pt1 | contig 12500 bp, 8 predicted proteins | sample TergutEmb28metaG_FD_89873 | JGI IMG/M metagenome (GOLD analysis project Ga0123357, IMG submission 89873) | Embiratermes neotenicus P4 segment gut microbial communities from Petit-Saut dam, French Guiana - Emb289 P4 | ecosystem: Host-associated > Arthropoda: Insects > Digestive system > Gut ... | reverse complement strand
GTGCAGATGGTGCCATGTGCACAGCACCATCCGCACCGTAAACACGACCTACGCAGTGGCTCTCAAGACCAGCACCCATCCAAAAACTCGGTGCAGAAAACCATATGCTGCAACTCAACATCTAATGCTCCTGACAATGGGCCTATGTACCCCAAACATGTCGAGCTAAGAATACATCTATAAAATTACCTAGTTGCAACAAGTTGGCATTTCACTTTATTTCACTATTTTAACTTGTTTGCCAGGATTGGGCATAAAGTTGCTCTATTGATGAAAAGTGTAAAATCAGCCACTCCGTAAAAAATTCTGTACTTAGTGAGGCAGTGCTCATACATTGTTGCCAAACACGAACAGTGCTACTGCCTAACATGTAAAAGTTAAATTGTCATCAATCATAATAAACCTCCAAGTACTTTTTCATTTCAATGATTTAATTTTGAGTTATACTGTATTCGCACTTATTTTATCTTTTTAGCAAGGCATGAATGTCTGTGGAATGAGTTAGAATTTTACAGATATGATTCTTGAATCAGTATTTTCAGTGTACTTTTAATTTTATTGAGCCATTCACTAGTTATAGTAAATATTTAAAAAATTAAAAATGTTGACCGATTTATAAATTAATTTCTACTACAGTAAAAGATTATTGTACCTAGAGTTTAATTAAAGTTACAAGTTCTTTATATCTTGTGTGTTGAGTTCATTATTTCTTTGTTGTCCTATTTCAGTGCTTCTGAGCAGTCTGTTCCTCCATCTTTGGCAGCAGTGGATGATAACCGTCTAGTGAGACAAACAATTACATCCTTGGCAACAATGCAGGAAGAAGTGGAGGAAGATCGAATAAACCAGTTTGCTCTCACTGGCTCATCCAGCCATTACTTCATAGAATCATGTGCTTATCATCATAATCAGTTTGAACTTGCTGCTAGCCTTGAAATGCACAATGAAATTTTTTCACTCATGGTCAGTCAGTATTAATGTCATATTTAGCAAATATATCCTCTTTCCACCATATTAATTTTTGTGATTTAGTGCATTGACTTTTGTTAAAATAATTTCCAAAACCCTCTTGGAACCATATGTATAACACATTACATAAAAAATTTAATAACAGACATAAGTTATAGATTTAGCTGATTTCACCCTGAGTTTTATACTGAATAATTCAAGATGTTTGTTCATAATTTTACCCATACACCTGTCCTAAGGGTTTGCTCTACAGTCTTGAATTGTTTTCTTTCTGGCTTTGGAATGACATTTGCATATTTTATTTGTCTCTTTACTTGCCAGGCCACCCATCCACTGAGTATATATATATATATATATATATGATCAGTGGATGAATGGCCAGGTAGGTAGAGACAAATGAAATGTATGTACATATATAATTGAAGACTGTCCTGCCATTGCCTTTTAACTTCTTGTCTTTGCTAATACAAACATAAAACACAGGGTAAACTTTTAATGTAAAAAAAAAATCTATCAAACCCAGTCTTCAAATAAGGTCAAGATTTTTGTTTCCGTTCTGTCAAAAATTGCTGATCTCACAAAAGTATCTGAAAAGTATACATAGATTGGGGTAAAGGTAAAGGTAAAGTAGTCCCATTACAGGCCTGGACAGGCCCAGAGGGTTCCAGGAAGTTAAGGCCCCCAGATTTCATGACAACAGCACAGGATGGTGGTAGATTGTCAGCCTTACGCACCGGCCGCCTTTACCCCCAGGAAATACACCTGGTACTCATTTCTGTTAGAGGCTGAGTCGATTGGAAGGATTTTATGTCAATGAAAAATCCACTGACACCAGCTGGGATCGAACCAGCGACCTACCGATTTGTAGCACAGCACCTTAACCACTTTACTACCGCGGTCCCCACATAGAGTGGGGTACACTTTTAAACTTCTTACTTTGTACCTTGTGGACATCATTGTTTATTTCAGAATGTTGGTACTGTTCTTCGTGAGTACTTCAATCAGAAGTTTGATGAAGTATATGAACTAAAGGAAAAAGAGATGCTTTTGGTAACTGTACGCAATGCACGTCTATGTTATATTCTTTCTGAAATGAATAACACACAGATGGAAATAATTGACCCTGAATGGGGTCAAGATGAGCAACCAGAAAGAATAATAAATGTGGAAGACAATGAGGTATTAAACAAATAATACAAATGGTACTTATATCCTTACATAATAGTGTAGAGTATAGATATTAAAGATTGTGAACCTTAATGGGTGCCTGGAAATCTACAGATAATTTGAGTGTGAGTGTCAGTACAAACTCTTGTTCATTTTAAAGATTAGTAGGATTATAAAGACCCTACAATAAGAAAGATGTCTCAAATAGTGATGTAAATTTCTTCCTTACACAGTGAAAATCTTCAAAGTTTGTATGCTAAAAATTCAAGTAAGTGAGTTTACTGTATATGTAAAAGAGAGAAACACTACCCACTTCAGTATGATTCAGTTTTGTAACCTAGACTTTGTCTCATCTGCCTCCCCACAAAAAAAAATCTTTGTTTCTCTGGAATTCAAAGAAGAAATATAAGAAGACATTAATTCCAAAAGTAGTGTTTCTGTCATAGGTGTTTGGTATTAAACATTCACACATTCTAGACCTTGACAGTATTTACTGCCAGCTGCAATCTCTGACCAGTTTACCCCATTTGAAATGCTGATGGTGTTGTCTGATAAGTACGGTTCATCCCGTTATACAATAGGTGTGGCGATAAAGAGGAAATTTCAGTCCTGTCAAGAACTGAATCAGTATAGTTAATCATTTTGTTGATAAATATTGTGGCTCTTCTAAAAATGGTATGCCAGCTAGTGTTGTATAAAATATGCTAATAATTAAAATTTGCAGCATAACTTGTAACTCATAATAGTACATCATTATGTGAGTTTTGTTACAGTCATTAATTTTTAATTACAGGATGATCATATTATTTTTGTGATTCAATTAGATCTGTACAAGTGTGTCTTAGATAGCTTACTTAATGCTTTCAAGCCTAATGGTTATGGTTATATTTGTACCATCAGGTTGAACACAAAAGAGTCTGTGATGTTTGGCATCTAGTTGTGTTACCTGTATTTTGTCCACACAGTGTATTTATATTTTTAATTTGATTTTTACAATAACAGTGAGTATTTCTGTTTACAGAATTGGCCAGTGGCCTTTCAAATAGAAGCATTTGTTTTCTCAAGACTGGAACAATCTATGTATATAGGATAGATTAATGTGACTCTGCAGAGGGTTAAATTTTAACACTTTTCTTTTGAAATTAATCACCACAAGTAATTTCAACTTTCCATTAGTAATCAAACTCATCAAAAATTGCTTTATATTCGTGACAGGTATATTACTAGCCTTCAGCACAATACTAAGAAATGTCTTCTCAGCTTTATTCTGAGCAACATAAAAAAAATTTCTGGGTTTTATATTGACACTCTAATATCCTGAGATTTTTGTCTATTTGTATTTGCACCTTTTAAAGCATACATTTTATATTCTGCAACCCCATCAAATTTTGTGAAAACTCGAATAAATTGTCCTACACTAAACCAAATTTTCAATCAAAGCTAAAGATTCAAATATCTACATTAGACCCTCATACTTGATGGTTTCTGTGCCAGACCTTGAATTAGCATTTACTTTGTGGAACTGTTCCCACAGAGTCTGGTAAGATGATTATATTGCTTCCAGAGTTCAATAACTTTAGGCAACCCACCATAACATTGAATATATTGCCAATTATCAGAAACTGGTTGTGATGCGACTAGGCACAAGTAATTAGCTTATTTTGGTTTTTATGAGAGTTGTGATACAAGGAATACAGTTTATCACAGAACACATGTAGGTGCTTGAATCCTGCATCTTTATCTACAGCATCACTTATACCAAGTTCAAGCCTATGGCAGGCACAGTGTCATAAACTGACATTAGGAAAATCATGAGTAATTTGTGGCAGCTGACTTTTTTTTCCACCATAACTGATGTTCTATCAGATGCAAAAAAATATATATGTCAACTTTTCTTAAAGAACTCCACTGAAAACCGAACTTTAGTAAGGAATTTAAAAAATAACTTTTCACACATTTGAAGTCCATATGAAGGGACTGTGAATCTCTCTCATTGGAATTGATTTTTCTTGCTGTTAATTTAATTACTTTTAGAACTCTGATTAGGGTTATAGTCAGTCTCATTCTCAATAAACCGTAGTAAAACATGTTATTATCTTATACTAATTTTCACCACATAACTGTAACTTCTGCAGCACACAAATTATTTACATGCCATATATTTTCAGGACTTCTGCTTCAGTTCTCAACCAGGTGACCTGCTGTACTTGCTGAGAATTTTGCGGTTACTTGCTGTACCTGGGGGAGGTACTTCGAAATAGTCCACAATCACTTGCACATGCTTACTAACTTACTGTTTGTAATTATCTTGTCATTTGTATTTCAACAGCATATATCCTCCACAGCTGGCAGAACAACAATGAATGTAACAAAGTATGTCTGTTTCAGGTAGGAATAACACCATATATTTCACCCACCCAACAGGAAACCTTGGATAGATTAAATGCTGGGGCAGAGACATGTCACTTTGCAGAACTGGCTGACAACTTTCGTGAACAAGCGCTTGCTGTAATGATGGATGGTGTTTTGGAAGTACGCTGGGAAGATGAGATCAAGAAAGATATACCAAAACCTAAGTGCATGGTCAGTTATTCATATTTGTATTTAATAAATGTGTTACTAACACATGTGAATTTTGTTATTGACACTTTTATGTGATTAAAACATCAAAGTTATTTCAAAATTAATATCCTGTCCCTGTTAGTGAACGTTAGATAATACTTTAAGTCAATTTGACTATGCCAAAACTGTGTCCCATGATGTATGCAATTGTTTACAGCTTGAAAAAAAACCAGATGATTATAATGAAGAAGACCTAAAACTAGTAAAGGACTATGAAGAGAGAGTGGCACTGTATTCAAGTGAACGGGAACGTTACAGAAAGATGCTTGAAACAGAGTTCCAGAAAGTGTCACAGACTCTTAAAGTAAGAAAGTTTTTATGTCTGTACTGCTTGATACCACTGGATTACATGTGAATAGTTAACACCTGATAATTGCACTTGGAAAGAATATAACAGGATGAAGCATCTACGAAGCTTTTCTCACCTATTAGCCAATATACTGCTTTAGTCATACATTTAACACTGAATGAGGTGTGGTATTCTTTTATTAACATCTTGACATTGTAAAGCAAAGCAATGGTAAAGCAATCCCTGTACAGGCCTAGACAGGCTCTGAAGGTTCCAGGAGGTTGAGGCTCCCAGATTCAAGACAATTGGTAATGTTGTCAGCCATATGTACTGGCCACTTTCATCCCCCAGGAAATATTCCTGGTAATAATTTCTGTCAAAGGCTGAGTCTCCACAGGACCATAGTGCAGCCAGCAGGATTATGTGAAAGAAACATTCAAATGACACCATCGGGAATCAAGCCCGTGACCTTCCGGCTTTTAGCGCAGTGGCTCCATCAACTGTGCCACTGCGTGCCCCATCTTGATATGGTGCAGGTATAATATTCCGTTCTCCTGAATGATGTTTGTGATGTGTATGATTTACAGTACAGTGAGTGTACATTGTATGTTTTAAAAACAGAAAAAAAAAATATTTCTGACCTCACCTAGCCTCTGTTAAAAAAGTTAGTACTAAACTGCAGTCACTGTACCCATTTTTTTATATGGCTGGTCTGTCAAATTTAATATTGTACATTTTCTGTGCAACACTATTACACATAAAATATTAATACCAACTTGTTGCATGGTGGTTTTATTAATTATTGCTCTAACATGTTTTGGCCTTAGTTCTTGGCCATCTTCCAACAGCATAGAAGTTTTTCGATGTGTGCGGCTTATATGCCAACTGGTGTGGCAGAAGCTTTAAATATGTGAATGTAATTATAATTACAATTAAAATATTAAAATCCTTAAAATTAGTTTGTAAAATACAAAAGTATTTTAAGTAGAAACTGATCTAATTGTGTCCAAACATCTGTGATTAGCCTTTTTTCAAATTAAATAGTCCTGGATTCTGTGAAGAAGAATAATGAAGTCTAATTAGGACTGTAAGTATTAAACATGAACGATGTATGCCATGTGTATTTCATAATACATAACAACTTTCAGTTACCTGGTGTTTGGCTGTCACTCTGTGGACAACACATTCACTACTTTGTGAGAGACAGCATGATTTCACAAAGAGTTGTTCTGTAGACTAAATAATTCCTTGTGCATGTCTGTACATATGTACTCCACAAGTATGGGTTTTTCATTACACATATTTCTGTTTCTTTCACTATTATATATATATTTCAGATTGCAGCATATCTACAGGACTGTTTTCTTGCAGGATGATATAATGAAGTTCAATATTCGACTTGCTGATTTGTTTCTCTTCAAGCTTAAGATTGAGGCAGCCATTGGACAAGAAACATTAAAGATTCATCGATACAAATACATCGTTCATAAACGGCTGTGTCTTTACCTAAAAGTGAAAAATTTGAAGTAAGTAACAACAATGCAAATGGTATAGTCTGTGGCGTAGTACACAGACTTTACCAAGAAGTTCTTTGCCTTCAAAATGTCACGAGATTTTATGGTATGTGCATAAGTGTAATTTTATTTATGCCCATGAAAAAGTACAGACTTCCCTGCACTGATTTTTACTGGAGTCACTAATACTTAACATTTTGTGTAAATCTCACATGGAATTTCATCCAAATCAGGAAGATTTTCAGGAAACTCACAATCATTCAAAATATTGTTATGGACATCCCCTCTCCCAAATTTTATTTAAATCACAAGAAAAGGTAGAAAATACAAACAAGATTTAATTTACAACTTTCAGTACAATAATGCTTTTACTGCACCAGTGACTGTGGTGGTGGTGGTGGTTGTGATATTGATTATTCCTTGTGTCAAGATTGGGCAGGGTAAACTTATTTGACAGTGATCTGGGTTTATTATACAGTGTTATAAATTTTCTCTTCACAACTGTCACATGTGTAATATTACTAGATAGTCCATACCCACAAATGAATGAAATGTAATAAAATTTGTAGGGGTTTTGAAAAAAGATCCAAACCATAAAACTGTATTATTTAGGTATTAATTTTTCCTGTTTATCCACCCTTTAGAATGTATGGACCTGAAGACAGTGAGAATTTTTGTGTGGGAAAGAAGTCCTATTGTAGTCTCTGGTTTATATTTGTCCTCATCTATATGCCTATGTGTGTGTGTGTGTGTTTTGTGGGGGGGGCATATAAAGGTAGACTTCATCTTGTCCATCCCTTAAGGCATGCAGGGGAAGAAGAGATATAGCTCTTCTTACTGTTGACCGTAGCACTAGATGGAAGTGAGAGGTTAATTTCGTTCTGTAACATTTTATTCATTTTTTTATTTTGATACTGTTAGGATGGAAAAAATCAAGCACGAATCTTCCAGTTCAGCTCTAGAAGAACAAATTCAACAATTGCAAAGTTTGTCAAATGACTGTCGTGCTGTGTACCATGCTGTGGTGGCTCGTGAGAAGCATCTAGAGAAGAACTTCAAGAAAGAGTTCCCTGAGGTATCACAGGTTGTTTTGGAACAGCTGTTAAAATTTTACAGGTATGTGGCACAAATATGACTGAAAAATGAAGTTCATATTTATGGTGGTACATATAAATTAATTTTCAAATATATAAAAGAAGTGTGTGTATGTGTGTGTACATGAAGTATTGCATTGATATGAATAATGACATTGTGATGAATATTGACTAATATATATATATATATGTAATAAAGCTTTCTCTGGGTAGCAGCCATGCCAGGTTGATCCTGACGTAGGTGTCTCTTGTGAACCTAAGAGACATGTACATCTGGAAGAGCTCAAAAAGTCAGCAGTGGTGAAATATACCACCAAGGCAGGTCATCACATTAATTTCAGTTGCACCTCAATATTAAACAGAATATAAGGATACATGAACCATCTCATAAAGAAGTAACTGAAATACACTTGAACACTTACAACTTTAACAGAGGCAGTGGCTTCATATTAATCTGGGACTGGTATTTCATAACCAGAACCAAGCAGGCAGAGCACTTGATCCTGCTCACCAGCTCTCGTTGGCTCATGACCAACTGTGATCAAAGGATTTGGGCAGGTATATATATGACATGGACTGACATCCACGGTATACAGTTTCCCTGATGGTGAGTAAATAGTTGGTTCTCAAAATGTTGGTTCACTCTGTGTTCAACTACCTGACATGGCTGCTGATCTGAGAAGTTTTATTGAATTAATAAAAACACCAGTATTATATATGTTGCAGGGTTATAATTACCTTTGACCAAATGTTGTTGAGTGATTAGCATTCCTCTTTCATGTTTAGGAGATATAATTTTCAAATATCAACCGAGAGGCGTGATTTAAAATTCTTTGTGGTTTTCCTTAGTCCATCTAGAAAACCACCAGAACAGCACCTCATATTAGGTGATGACCACTTTCTACCACATCCTTTTAAATTCATTATTCACTCCCCCCATCCTGCCATTTGATGCACATGATTTGAGCTATTGAAAGGGTCACTAAATAAATGTAAAATAATTACTTCATGAGAACCTTTTTACTAGACGCCGCCCTAACATGCTTCAGCGAGCACAAACATCGGTCATATTGTTGAATGAATTATCTCGGTGCACCGTATCAGTAGATACGCCATCATTTCTTCCACATGAACATTTGGACTTCCTGAAAGCTCTGGACCAGAATGACAGTTACTCCAGTTCTCCACCAACTGTAAATGAAGATACGTGGGCTACACTGTGTCGTGTGAGACGGTTGAAGGTGGAATGTGAGCTCAAGGTAAGGTACAGTAGCAGGAGACAGTTCATGATTCTTTGTTAAAAATGAAAGACATTACTCATAAAATAATTATACATTTGTCTGAATTTAGTTGCAACTGCAAATACTTTTTAAAGACTTTGACATAAGTTTCATCATGTCCTTATACCTATTCATCCATCCACATGTGCAATAAGAGAGCCCACCTTACCAATTTTATTCATATTCGTGTTGATAAAAACAACCTACACTAAATTCTGGCATGCCAATAGATTTTAGTTTGGTTTGTTGTTCTGATGAAATACACTTGCAATATACCATTATAATTACACAAATGTTTAACTAACTTCAATTATTTATGAAAGCAACTTCAGTATTAAGGGACATTAACAGGCACGATCAAAGATTAAAAAAAAATGTTAAATATGTATTTTAAATCTTGTGACTATTTTTATAAAATTACACATACACACATTAGTTTATTATTAAGTATTGTCGTATATAAATTTCATTAATTGTAAATGAATTTAGAGGCCTAACTGAGTCTTGCATATATCTTTTAATTAACATATGAGGTTTTCAAGAAATTTGACATGAGCTCCTCTATTACACCAGTAGTAATGCTGTGTGTGTTTCATTAACTTAATTCAGGAATTATTTTAATGAAAATTCTAAGCGAACATTTACATTCTTGTTTACAAGCTTTCGCCATGTTCTAAATGTAATGTGTTCCTTTTTGGGTAATTCCTCGGCGTCTGAGTTCTAATAGCTGACGTTTCGGAACTCACTGTCGGTTCCATCTTCATAGGCATACTTCATTCACCTGCCTATGAAGATGGAACCGACAGTGAGTTCCGAAACGTCGGCTATTAGAACTCGGATGCCGGGGAATTACCCAAAAAGGAACACAGAACATTTACATATTTCTTGTGGGTCCCCTGCTATTTTGATGCAACTTAAACTTGATATACATATGCCCTAATGAGTGGAGCTATACCTCCACTCCTCTGTATGTCTTCATGGCATGCATGGAGATGATGTTACCTTTACCTCTGCCTTGCCATAATACTGATTTGCAATGCACTGCATATACAGACACTAATATATATGTCATGTATGAATAATATGAAACTTTTTACTACGTTTCTGAATGATGCATTTACCTGTTCTGCTTGTTTTAACAGGCAAAGTGTTGTGCATTAGAAGTTGCTGATTCAGAACAGACAGTGAGTGTGTACCAGAAGCAGCTGGCCACTGAGAAGCAACTTATCACAGCCTTGCAGGATGAAATTCATACAACAGAGGAACAGTTATTAGAACTTCAACATAATACTGAGGTAAGATACTTTCAATGCACATGTTAATAACAGATACAAAAATCTTTGTAAACTGTTATCTTGCTTCCAGTTCCTTACCCAGACATAAAAAACACACTTTTATTTTTCTGTACTACATTCACTGGGACTGATTCCTAGCAGGGAAAAAAGAGATTTTTCTCTCGTTTGAAGCATCCAGGTTGATTCTTGATTCCATCCAGCCTTTTTTTGTATGGGTGCTAGGGGCTCTTAGTCCATGCACATCTAGTGCCAAGCTTAAAATGCATGGATGCATACTTCCTCTTCCCCGTATGCCTTCACAGTGTGGTCCTTAATAAAGTGTACAGACAGCTTTATATCTTATAAATCACAACTTCATGTGGCACGAAAAAAAGAACAGAAACAATAAGACACACCGAACATTCAAATCAAAAGTTTTGCATGAAATATATCTTTGAAATAATTTAAACTGTCAGCCATCTGTCTTCCAAGGATCTGGGATTTCTAACATCTTTCTGCACCTTAAAAGTGCAGTGACTGACCCAGTGAAAATTAAACATAGCAAAATAGACAGATAAGAGAAGTAGTACTATTCAGTGCCTATATGCATTATGTGTAAGTGTGCGTGTGTGTGTGTGTGCGCGCACATGTGCATGATGCTTACTAGAATTTGAGACTGGGACCAACAAAGGTATTATTTTGCACACCACTGGGTGAGAAACTTCAACATATTGTGCTCTGCTGCTCTTGTGCTTAAAGCTGTGTTAACTATGTCTGAAATTTGCGTCAATGAAAATGGATTTTTAATTTATATCTGAAAATAAAATAGCTAGTGTCAGTAACAATTATTTCTTTTTCCTCTTACTCTTCTCACTTATTAGTGTCAAACACTCATTACCATTCAAGTTTGTCACTGTTGCAGTTAATTTGATTTTTTACAGCTGCAGTTAGTAATGAAACAAGGTTTGGTTGAAATAACCACAACTGGATTAATATCTGATTTTGAGGATGCTATATTGATTGCACGTGAAGAAGTTGAGAGTGTAAATGAGCTCGTTAAAGTAAGTACATTTTACACAAAGGATGATCGGTAAGTGACAGTATTGACTGCAGACTTAATAAAAACCATGTGCTTTTATGAAAAAAAATTACTGACCTTCAAAATTTTCTTTTTCTACTTCAAAATACTGAACCCACATTATTTCTGTCACAAACGACTTTATGTGAAAATGTTTGCCTTCTGATCGTACCTATTACAATATTTTTATGATCAATACCAGACCCAAAATGGTAACTGTTCAGGTCTTTAGAAATATAACATCATCTGAACTAGGTAAACGATGATCTAAACTTCAGAGTGTTTCACAGGAAAATCTGAAGCATTTTGCAGTAAAATATTGATTTGTGTTCAGTGAAATAACCACTCTGCAACCTATGCCATTCATATATTCCAATATGAACTACATGAAGCCCTTTCTGAATTAATGTTTATCATTTTCAATGTGCTATACCTAGTCTACCTAAACACACACTGTAAATCATCATGTCTTCATACTACTCACATACACAAGGCAGATCTGTCGAGAAATATGTCACTTCATATGTGCACAATTAAAAGTGATGTGTATGACAGTTGCTGAATGTATTAAATGAGCATGACACACAGTGACCTATTGCATGATCTAGACAAGCAGGATTTAGTCTGACTCTGGACAGAGTTTACATCCTGTAACTTGCTTATGATCTCTCCTTCATTAAGGACATTCTAAGACTTGAATGAAATATGTATCCTCTTACTGAGTGTTCTATATGCTACACAGACTGTGACTGCAAAGTGAAATATGAATATAGTGCCTACTAAAGTGTAATCTGTAGCTGCTCAAATGTAAGTTACCTTATAAAATGCAATTACAGTTAGTCAACATTTGAACAAAGGAAGATTTAATGTATGGTATAAACTTCATGTTGTACCAGCATGCATCAATTTGAAATAGACATTTTACCCTACCTTTTCATATTCCTGTAACTATATAGTTTGGATTTTTGCCACCAGAAATAAGAACAATACGGCAGAAAATTAAAAAAAAAATAAATAAGTATTATCAGTCACTGAGTGGACTCCTACTTCCTTCATTTGTGGCAAAAGTTCAATCTGTACATGAGCAAAATGTTACTTACTTACTTACTCCATGGTGCAGAGTCCTTCTTGAGAAGCTAACTGGTCTGCAGCTAGTCAAGAAATTCCCCGCATTTCATGGAACCCGAAGGTTCATTACCGCACTCACAAGCGT
>Ga0123357_10009098_pt1 | contig 12501 bp, 11 predicted proteins | sample TergutEmb28metaG_FD_89873 | JGI IMG/M metagenome (GOLD analysis project Ga0123357, IMG submission 89873) | Embiratermes neotenicus P4 segment gut microbial communities from Petit-Saut dam, French Guiana - Emb289 P4 | ecosystem: Host-associated > Arthropoda: Insects > Digestive system > Gut ... | reverse complement strand
CACAAAGGTCCCACATCAAATTTTCTTCTAACTCCTCTAACGTCTGAAATCAGCGACCTTTTAGTGAGGATTTCCACTTTGGGAACAAGAAAAATTCTGCAGGGGCCAAACCTGGAGAGTAGGGCGGATGGGGGACAACAGTCGTCTCATGCTTTGTCAAAAATTCATGGATAAGGAGTGACGCATCAGCAGACATGGCACAAAGTTTGCGGCAACATGACGCATCTTCAGTTTGTCAGTCAAAATCAGGTGGCACAAACTTTTACAGATTCCCACTTCTTCAGCAACTTCACGGACAGCTAGGCAACAATTTTGAAGAATCACAGCAAGCATTTTCTCAACGTGGTCATCATCCATTGACGTGGAAGGCGGTCCAGATTTGGGGTTGTCTTTGATGGATGTTCTGCCTGATTTGAGATGCTGGTACCACTCGTAACATTGCATACAGCTCAAACAATTCTCTCCATAAGCCTGTTGCAACATCTGAAAAGTCTCCGTAAAATTTTTCCCAATTTGAAATAGAATTTGACGCAAACATGTTGCTCCTCAAGATCCCTTATTTTTCAACTTGCAAAAAATCTCCAAGAGTACTAAAGACACACTCACTGAAGTGCATATAACTCGATAACTAATTGACATGGCGTGATGCTGCTAGTGTCAAAATATAGCTTTAAGTCCCTGCTATACAACGCCACCATCGCGAACATGCTGGACGCACTCACTGGCTCACTATTTCACAAGTTCGGGTTCCTTATGGACTGCCTATGTATGTATGTAGATATGTATGTATATATGTATGAATATACATATATATATATTTTTTTTTTTTTGTTTTAAGCATGCTCCATTACATTGTGTAATACTACATGTTGTGCTTTCTTAGATTTATCTATTGTTCATTTTGTATTAAGAGTTCGAAATCTATCGATTCTATAAATTCACAGAACACTTTGGTATGTTTGGATATAAGTTCTTGTTTGAATTCCATCAATTTTGTTGTTGACTTGTTTGGTGTATTAGGGCCTCTCTCTGTGTGCTGGTCTTATCGCAATGGAATAGGGGATGATCCGTGGTTTGATCGTTGTGACCGCATATACATCTCACGTCGTCCCTTAGGTTGAACCGGTGGAGGTATGCCCTCGTTTTCCCGTGTCTGGTCAGCATGGCTGTTAGCTTCGTGTTTAGTGTTAGTTTTGTCCCTAGTCTCTCCTGTACGGATGGAAAATATTGTTTTGTTGCAGCCGCCTTGTTGCATGTTGTCCATTCTCTCTGCCATTTTTGTTTGGCCTCTTCTCTGCTACATGGTGTAAGTAACATTTTGGTATTCTTTTATATTCATATCGTGTAGCGGTACTCTGGGCCGCTTCTTTGGCTACTTTGTCAGCTATCTCATTGCCGTGTACTCCTATGTGGGCCGTGACCCACGAGAACCTTATGTGCCATCCGCTTCTCTCCAGGCTAGCAACCTTTTTTCTTATCTCTTCCACCAAGAAACCGTGGTTGTTGTAGTTTTGAAGCGAGTCCAGAGTAATCCGGCTGTCAGTGAATATTGTTGTCGAGAGTGGGTTAATGCTCTGCTTGTTCATCCCTTCTAATTTTACCAATGCTTTGAGTATGGCAAGTTGTTCTGCCTGATTGTTAGAGCATTTGTTATCTAGTTTAAATTGTAATTTGGCAATCATCTCACTTCCTTTGAAAATCACTACTCCAGATCCAACTCCTTGTTCTTGTTTGCTTCCGTCAGTGTATATTTGGATCGATGTGTCCTCGTTCCCTGCCACTTCATGAATTGTCCCAACTTCTGCAGGGTATGGCCAGTGTTGAATTTCTATGTCGCAGTCCCATTCTATGTCGCAATGTCCCTAGTTCTATTTTATTTTGTAGTGTGCTGTTTCTTCCTCCAGTTTTATGATTATGGGAGTCATTCCTGTCAACATGCAAAGCACCTCACTTGACGTGGTTCGAAACGCCTTTGCCATACGGATGTTAATGAGACGTTGCACCCGGATGTATTTCTGTCTATATGTTGGTTTGTATGTATATTATATGTATTATGTACATATGTATGAATGTATGTATGTATGTATTTAAAAAATATATACGTACATACATACATACATACATGTCCATTTATTTTTTTAAATTTATTTAAGCATGCTCCATCACTGTGGAGTAATACTACATGCTATAAGTGTACATATTACAAAGTATCTGTTTTAAGTACAGGGAATGCTGTGACCAACCTTGAATGTGATCACGTCAGCTGCTGCATTCCCATTACAATGGCATTTATTTTACAAGTAAAATAGTATTGTTTACAACTGTTCAAAGTCTACTGAATTAGTACACGTGAGGAATGCTTTAAAGTATTCTGATGTTAACTCTTGTTTGTTAAATACATACATTCATACATACATGCATGTATGCATGTATACATATATACATACATGTATGTATGTATGTATGTATGTATGTATGTATGTATGTATGTACATACATATGTATATATGTATATCTACGTTTGTGTGTATATGGACATACGTGTGTCTGTATGAATGTGTGTGTGCATGTGTATGTATATATGTATGTATGTATACATTTGTGTGTATATGGAAATATGTGAGTCTGTATGAATGTGTGTGTATATGTATGTATGTATGCATGTGTGTGTATATGTATGTATGTATGTATGTATATACATAATGTATGTATGTATATATGTATGTATGTAATATATGTATGTACACATGTAACATACGCATGTATAATTGTATGTATGCATGTATGTATGTATGTATGTATGTACATATGTACGTAACATATGTATGTATGTGTATATGTATGTATGTATGTATGTATATGTGTGTGTGTGTGTATATGTGCATGTGTATGCATGTATGTATATATGTATATATGCATGTATGTATTGCATACGTATGCAAGCATGCATAACAGTAGGTAGATATGATGGTATCTGCATAATTCAACACAATACACCAATATTTCAGCTTTTAACAGATATGAGTTCAGTTGGCAGTGGTACTGTATAGAGTACTTACTCTCAACAAACGTCCTAAGGCATGTAACATATGTGCATAATCTGTACTCTGCTGGACCAACTGATCCATGTTAGTATGCTCCAAAATTTGCTGTCCTTCATCTGATAAATCATAACCATCCTCTTCTTTCTAAAACAGATACATAGGCTTGGTTGCTAGATGACACATAAAAGAGAAATATGAAAGGAGGAGAGAAATAAGAGGAAATATATGAAAAGAAAAGCAGGTATAACAGTAGGAAGAGGAAAATGAAAAGGAGAAGACATAGAGAAACAATATGGAGAAGGAGGAGAGATTTATACAACACTTACGATGTTTCCACAGCAGAGAAAAGAATGCACCACAGGGAGGTAATTTTCACCAGCCTTTTTCACTGACTGACTATTCATTTGTCAGTATCTCCTTGAATGACTTTTAATGAAATTTTAATCATGCTTTACTATAACAAGACACTAAAATAATACTTTTATACCATTTTTGTGCATCAACTGCATACACAAACCTAAACACAACTGCATTTTGTTAACTATTCACCATATAAAAATTTAATGACACCACTATAACGAAACAGATGTTTCACGATTCCATCAGATGATCAAGACAAAAATGATAACCCCATCACAAAAGATGTATGGAAATAAAGCATTCATGGTGAATTTTCGTAAGTTTGTTATGACAGACCAGCAGATTGAGAAAATCATATCCAAAATCTCCTATAAACTGAGAAGATTCATTTTGTTGTTTGTACGGTATTTACATTAGATGTGTGACTGTAGCTTATGCTTGCATATTTAGCCATACAGTGCAAGCTGGTGTCTTGCCAGCTGATGAGATGACTGACAGCAGACTGAATGTCATTTCTGTACATCAATATGTATCATATGTTAGGATGATTCATAGACATTCATTGTAAGCCATTCTGTGTTATTTCTTGGCACTCATCTGAAAGTAACACAAAGTATCCTGAATATTACACCTGTCCACAAAGACCAGATAACAAGATATTCTAATTGCAGAGCTAACATACTGAATTCCAGATCAAGTTCTAAGGATTCACTGAAATGTTCTCAGGCAGACAGCCATGTCAAGATGTGAAGGTTTTCCGATGTTTCAGGGACTGACTCTGTCCCCATCTTCAGGGTGTTGATGATGGCTTGGTGGAACCAAAAGTAGGTGTCCTACCCTGTGTTGTGTGTATCTCTGGCATGGACACGGGATGGAAGCAACCCCTCTGGTTACTGGGAGGAGTCAAGAGGTCAATGCACTTGGTCTGGCCTGGGCTGTCTATTGCTGGTTGTGGAAAGTGTTTCAGTAAACTAATAACTGGCTGCCATGTACAACTTAATATGAAGCCTGTCTCCCTGTTGAAGTTTTTGGAATCTAGTTAAATTTCTATGGCTTCTTTCACAATCTGATCCATACACATACTCATCCAGTTCAGACTGTGTGTGTGTGTGTTTTTTTTTTTAATTGGATTTCATGTCCTGTGTTTAGCAGGCGTTCTGCTACAGTTGATTTTTCTGTATGGCCATTGGGCCTGTGTCTTATGTGTTCTTGATATCTGATTTCAATAGTGCTGACAGTCTGGCCCACATACACTTTACCACTTTCACATGGAATGCAGTAAATCCCAGATGTTTTAAGGCTTTGATTATCCTTGATCAGTTTTAGAGTGCTAGAAGTTTTTTTTCATTGGAATATGGATAGTTTTAATGTTAAGTTTTACCAGCAGTCTGCTTATTTTGTTACATGTTAAGTGCTGGTACCGATGCAACACAGTTCCCATAAGTTTTTCAGAAGCTGTCTGGGGCTTGTTCTTGGTACATAGAGTGTACTGGATGTCCTGACTGCTATGGCCATTGTTTCTGAAGGACTGTTGTAGGTGCTGAATTTCATCCTTTAGACTATCTTCATCACAGATGATAAGTGAATGGTGGATGAGAATAGACAGAACTGCCCTCTTTTGTGCTGGATGAAATGTCAGAAAACTTTCACATCTTGATGTGGCTGTCTGCCCAAGAACATTTCACTGAATTTTGTCGCCGTGAATGCTTCAAGACTTATAAGTTCTAAGGATTCATACTACTAACTGGTAAAGACCAGAGGTCTAAACTAACTAGTGGACAAAAGCACACAAAATAACCTCCAAGAACTTACATCTGGCAGTTTATATTCCAGCAGTTGGTATTTACCTTTTTCCAGTATAAATATTTATTTTGTGTTTCCTTAATACAATGCAAAATTGATGAAATTTCATCCTTGAACCACCGCCTATTATCGTGTTTTACTATCTGCGTCACCTGTAAAGTATGTACCAGAAGTTACACTTTTGGATCCATGCTGTAATATTACAAAGAAAAAATCTGTATATTACCATTCATGCTCCTGAATTACATTGAACTAATTTGTACACCACCATTCATACAAAAATTATTCATATAAAAATAAACTTTATTAGCCCAAGATGTTTCAAGTCTTGCAGCTTATCTGCAGGGGAAGGTAAGTTCAAAAAGAAACTAATGATATTATACATGTCATTCCTTATGACAACACCATACCTTCATCACATATATTGAATCCTACAATACATGATCATTTCCCCTCTCATTATCTTATTTACACTTGGAGGTTAACATTTTTTTTGTTATTTACACTACAGTTAAAAATTTGTCTTTGGCTTTGTAATGGGTAACTGTTCATTTCTGCTCATCATTCTACCTGTTATTACAATGCTATCTGTTTTTAGTTTCTGGTAACCTACATAAAAATTGTATGTTAATTTGCTAGTTGTTATACTTCTTGTAATTCTCTGCTTATATTTGAAGCAAATTCCTGCCATAATCTGATGAACAGCATGAACCATGAGAGTATGATTAAATTATATCACATTCTGTGGTGTCCATATAATAATCTGAAAAGATAAATTTGATGACACAGACATAAACGTAATAACTTAGTCACATGAACACAATGATTGCAGCACTTGCCTGCAAGAACTGTTTCCTGAGCACTGGAAACATTCGTGATAACTTATACTGATCAGCAGTGACATAGGCAAGACAAAGTGGTCGCACAAATCCCCTCGCCAAAGGGTCATGAAGAGTCAAGTAATGCACATATGCATGGAGATCAGACATTATGAACATCTGCAATACCTGTGCATCTTCACAGAACACAGACTCACTGTGGTAACAAAAGAAACAAGCAACTGTTATTGGTAAGGAGTCTGCAGATTTCTAAACTTTTACATTCTTCTTGTCCCAACAAACACAACAATCAACATCTATAAGTTAACTTAATACACACTATACATATACTACAAATTTTATGGTTTGTAAGTCACCTTGAGTTGGCGTGATAGTCAACAGACATGATTCTCATGATAAAGTTATTGATTTCAATGCCTGCAACTTCTTCGGCATGTAGTGGAATGGTCAAGAGGGGAATTGGACCCATCACCTCAGAAAACTCTGCAAAAATGATGAAGTCCTGCCGAGTGCACAAGCATGGATCCTGAAACAGTAATCATATTCAATGGGCACCCCAAACCCCACTTGTAAAAACTGCACAATGTGCATTCTTATTTTCATTTCTTCTGATACTGTTTTGTGGAGGACAGTGCCCAAAACTACAAATGTGAACACCAAGCCACTGTTTCATCATGTCACCCTGAAGATAGCAACAGCCATGTTCTCCAGTCAGTCAAGAATAGGAAAGAAGACCAACTATTGTCGGTTAGTCAGGCACACGACTTTGACCTCTACAGTGGTTCTGCTGACAGAAATCAGACCATTACTTATTTATGACCAGTATCCGAAGTATTCCAGTTAGAAATACATTGGGCCGAAGTGCAGTCTGTCTTGTGAAGGTGAGTTAATTATAGTTTGCAAGAAAAAACTTTCTGTTGTGTTCTATGTGGTTAGAGACGACTTTAGCCTTATTGTAAACTGAACAGCAACAAATGGCAACCAATGAAAGTGACTGAGAAATATGTTTTTATCAGCATCTATACAGGGCGTTTCATAATGTTCTCCGTGATTACATTTACAACAAGAAAACCAAAGGACCTACCTTAATGGAATTGTTCACAGCCACAGGAAAACTGAAAAAGTTTTTTTTTGACAACTAGAGATGTTCGATATTCAAGTTCTTCAGCGGTTAATGGGTGACCACTTGATTTCTGCTTGCAGAGACACCCAGTTTCAGTAAATTGTTTATACCAAGCACAAATGGTCTTGTCTGTAGGTGGTTCCTTTGTGTACTTTGCATGAAATGCATGCTGCACAGTAACCACAGACTTACTCGTGTGATATTCCAACACACAAAACAACTTCTCCCCCGGAGCAGCTATTTTCTCACTACATACACTTGCATCATCTAGTGGCAGAAATGTGAACTACGATGAAAAACAACTTACTGGGAAAAAATTTGTGAGTTGCTCCTTCTATCCGTACAGGTTCTGTAAATACATGTCCTACAGTTTTCCTATAATAATTTTTTGTAATCCTGGAGTACATTACGAAATGCCCTGTATGTTTACACTGCAAGCTTTGCTCAGAAATAAGGGACCTCCACCTTTGCTGTCAAGGCCACAGCTTTGCTCCTGAGTAATGATCAGTACAAGCTACTGCCAAAAGGATTCATACTTTCTGGGTCATAGTAGGGTTTTGTACCTGTGGTCTCCAATAATCCCAGGCTTCTGCTGCAAGAGGTACTGATTGCTCATCATAAGATGAAGGACAGGACTCTTTGGAAAGAGCTTTGTATCCAAACACAACAGCATCTGCAAATATTGCAGCCATAGCAGCAACAATTCCTCTCAGCAACTGGAAACAAAGTAACATGCATCAGTAAAACTAGGAAGTACTACATAATAGAAACCAATAACACACCTTGTTACAAAAATTACAGACAATTCCTCTCAGCAATGCAAACACAGTAGTAGTAGTAGCAGCACGCAACAAAAAAATAGAAAGTACTATGTAATAGAAACCGGCAACAGAGCTAGTTATAGAAAAAACTAGCCCTTAAAGACCTCTCAGTGACCCCAACATGGTACGAAATATTCCAGTCAAATGCAATAATCTCTTTTTCATTCACAGCTAATCATTGGGTAACAAATAAGCAGTTACAAAATTTTACACACTTTTTAAGTAATCAATAAAAATTCTTCACACATTTCACCATAAGTTACTAAATTAATGGAAGTTCAATCATCATTCTGTTACAGCCAATTGGCTCAATGAACTGAACTCAGGATTTCACTTAGAACTAGTGCACATGTACAAAACACACTTCCCATTAAAATGCATGAGAATATATTAAAACCATTATATTCTAACAAAATTTATTTAGAGGACAAAGATCTAGAGTTGAAAGAATTAACGTTAATGTCATCAGAGTAGTTCATCTCAAATCAAAATATAATACAATTTTTGTTAATACCAAGGTTTTACAACAGTTCCCCATAACCACAACATATTTGAAACTAAGCAGTTTGGTGTAGTGTTGACATTGTACACACAGGCAGTAATGCTTCTAATTGATAACAAGGGAGGTGCTTTATCTGAATCCCAGTCAGTACACCAGGTATCAGGAAGTCTTGTGCAGCTTTCCTTAGGCCTTCCAGGCCAACCCCAAGATAGAATCTGACAAGACCAAGATCTCGTCCCTCCTAATCCCTTACAATTCGTCACTTACCAGTAACCCTGCCATCAACGCTATACAGACTACGGTACCAACAGGAAATAAAATCGCAAAGAATATACACCAAAAACATGGAAACCAGGCCTTAATATCTGTAGGGTAATTGACAAACTGTAAAATCTCCTTCTAACAACATCCCAAGGAAATTCAATATTATGCCACTAGAGACACATTTACATTCAATACAGGCACTTAATTATAAATAAAAATATTGAAGAGTATGTGCCTAGTTCTATTATTTTAACACATCAGATGATGCAAAAGGTCCATGAAGTTAATTATCTTAAAATTGCATGACCAAACCCAGAAGTTGCACCCTTGTCACACATATACTCCGTCAGCAAGCAGTACAATATTTTCTGGGTTTCTTTACTTCTCGATACCACTGAAATGTATCTGAAGTTCATAAGCTACAACTATTAAAACTGCATCTAGGTATACTATACTCATATGTAATTGGTCATATACTGTGACCTTCATATTGCAGTACACACACAGATATGTGCACACACACACACACAAATATATATATATATATATATATATATATATATATATATATGGGGTGGTGCTGTTGGATAAGGCACTGCGCTACAAGACGGAAGGTCGCGGAGGGTTTGATTCCCAATGGTGTCGGTGGAATATTTCATTGACATAATCCTTATGGCTGCACTCTAACAGAAATGGGTACCAGGAATATTTCCTGGGGGGTAAAGGCGGCCGGTCATAGGGCTACCTATTGTCATGAAATCTGGAAGCATCAACCTTCTGGAACCCTCAGGGCCTGTAAAGAGATTGCTTTACCTTTTATACACACACACACACACCAACCATGACACACACATGCACCCACAGGCGCATACAGCTATGTGTGTGGGGGGCTAGGGCTTTCTGGGTGTGAGTGCGTGTAAACATGCACGCCAGCGCCCGTGTGAGCCTGTACGTATCCCATTTACAGTTCTTGAAATCTCATATTTTTGCGGTCAGATTAACTTCAAGACTGGTAATAGGATTACATAATCAAGTCACTCATTTTCGGTCTACGAAGCGGTTCTTTCCAAGAGGTTTCACAACCAAAACTATGTACTTGTACGTCAACGCACAAACAGCCCTTATCTCAGTATTAATTTAATAATCTTATCAACATCACATAGGGCACTAACTGATAACGTTTCCATTTATAGTGACTGATATTCTTCCAATTAACCCGTTAGTTTTTTGGGTCGATTTTTTTTTATATTCTACATGCATTGAATAGCACGACTACGAAATATTTACTATCAATTTTCGTCCATAAAATTTCACGAAGAGACTGAATAAAAATGATCTCAGGGGAAATGAGCTCGAACCTGTCAATAAAGAACTTTCGTGTGGCTGAGTTACTCGGTGTGTATGCTGCTCTGCCCTGCAGAAGTACCCTACAAAACCACACCGCTTATCAACACACGAACTTAGTTACCTCACTAGTGACAGTCTGTGGCTTGCATTAACGAAAAACAGAAGGAAAGTCCCTACATCGTCTGTCTCAAATTTTAAAATTTCCTGTCATTTTTTTCAGTTAATTTGCAGAAATATTGGATATCCGCTTCATAATACGTCAAGACCATGGATATCCGCTTCATTATGGGTCACGACCGTGGACATCCGCTTCATTATACGTCACGACGGTGGACATCCGCTTCATTAAACGTCACGACCACGGCTATCCACTTCTTTACACGTCACGACCATGGGTATCCGTTTCATTATACGTCACGACCATGGATATCCGCTTCATTATACGTCACGGACGTGGATATCTGCTTCATTATACGTCACGACCATTTATTAATTATCTTCGCAAGTTTTGCAGAAAAACTGTGCGACTAAAGGCGTGAGTAACAATAAATTATACAAACGAAATCCTGACTCCGTTTTTACATATGCACCTCGGATGTACGTAAACAAACACAGACATAAACAGAAATAAGCTTCGCGTAATTAAAAATAAGGAAGGTAACTAAAAGTGAATTGGTATTCAAGTTCTTAAAAACAGTGCTTAAAAGCTTTCAATCATTTACGAGTGAGTAACTAAAAAAAAATACAGTTCATGTATGAATCATCCCATACGAAGGGAATGCGGCAAAACATTTGGCCAAAGACCGGAAAAATTTTCAACTTCTGCCCAGTTCCACCGTATCTAGCTTCTTCCCTGTAAAATTCTCTTTACTAAACCACAAACATTCATCATTAATCTCCAATACAGACCACTAATTTTTAATACAATATAATACTGATTCCTAACAGCATCACTGTACTTAATGAAACTCTTCACGTACAAGAAGATGTCATGGTAGGTTGTGTCTATGCAATGCTAGCCTTATCACGACACCGGTAACAAACAAAAAGACATACGAAAGCGCATTAGATTCTCATATGATGGAGCGAAAGACGTCATTCTATTATACACAATTTACAGCATATACGTGTTAGTATGAATGTATATATATATATATATATATATGTATATATAGTTCTACTTTGCTACATAAATTATTCATTGGCCTGAGCGTTTCCAACGCACACTTCTACACAAATGTAAAAAGTATTTGTTAATACACACCAACCGATAATTTTTACACATTCCTAGCGTCTAATACATATAATACCAACTTCACATTCTCAATCTACCTACAGACTCCCCGTTACTATGATATCTAAGACACGGAGGGGTGAATACACCCACACAAAATATAACGCTTGTGCCACCGATCTACTTATCGTCCTACACCGCGCATGCGTATTAAGGACACAGGGGGTCACCAGGACCACATCGAGCGAACCCCTGTTAGTTTGCAACCCGGCTAACACCTTGCCAGCATTCACGCCCATCTGCCTGCCCATCCACTTGAAGATTCAGGTAACACGTCAAATTTCGGATTGCAAGACACTGTACATACCGTGTAGGCCTAATGTCCAAGCATGCATATAAGTATGTTCGTTTACATTGTATTTAGTGCTTACTTCCCCATCGGCAGAATAACAGAAGAGCTGTTCTTCTTGTAAACAGAAAGTTCTAACTAGGAAATTTAAGAAATGCGATATTCATGGTCTAAGCCATTCCCAATTTGAAAGAAACATTGCGGTTAAAAATTCAACATGATTCATTTTAGTGCCACTTGGCTAAAACGTAACTGGAAGAAAAATCATGGATACTGAAACAACCCTATATTCGTGGTAAACTAAGGGAAATCAAGAAAACTATTCTTCACAATTCGGTATCACTTTTTTTTAGAAGTAAATATGGTATAACTGTTATTATTTTAAAAATTAATTTAGAAATACTGACATATTGAAGACCGAAATATAAATTTTCATTGCCGTGAAAATGTTTCATTACATATATATAATCCATAAATGTAGGCCTGAATTACTGTAATTTAGTAGTAAAAGTGACTGTTTCAGATATTTTGTTCCCACAAAACACGAAACTAATCTCAGCTGATAGGACTGTCGGTCGTTCCTGATTATTGTTAAAATAATAGGTCAAATCAGATCGGGTTGACAGAAATGCCGTATTCCAACCCTTTAAAGCCTGGTGGTTCTATCCACATAGTGTATTTATGTGTTACGGATAATTCTCACATTAATCAACCAATATTTCCACAAACAGCGTTCACCTGCTCTTCTTTCTAACGGATGCACAATGTGTTCTCGGTGAGGTGCCAACTTTAAAAGACTTATACATAATGTATAT
>Ga0123357_10009097_pt1 | contig 12501 bp, 4 predicted proteins | sample TergutEmb28metaG_FD_89873 | JGI IMG/M metagenome (GOLD analysis project Ga0123357, IMG submission 89873) | Embiratermes neotenicus P4 segment gut microbial communities from Petit-Saut dam, French Guiana - Emb289 P4 | ecosystem: Host-associated > Arthropoda: Insects > Digestive system > Gut ... | reverse complement strand
TATGAAGATGGAACCGATAGTGAGTTCCGAAACGTCGGCAATTAGAACTCAGACGCCGGGGAATTACCCAAAAAGGAATAATTTACATTTAGAACACGGCGAAAGCTTAAGAACAAGGTCCCAAAATATTTACGGTAGTAGCGAATACAGGCTATTAAGCAGGCAGGAGTGGACAGCCAGTGTCCATAAATAACCAGCACATCAAGACACGGTACACACTGTCCTGGAATTACAGGTGATTTGTCAGTTTGTCAAAGGCCTATCTGAAGGCTGTCGTATTGTGGGATGTGTTGTTGAGTAGTCCGCTGAAACTGTAGGTTTTTGCCTCCTCCACCATCAGTGTATGTCTAACATTTGTAACCACCGCATTAAGAACCTCAACTTTGAGTCACAATAGTCGTAAAAGCAATTCAGAACACAGCCGGACAAAAGAAAGTGACATTAATCAAGAGCATTAGAAATTAGATTCTCCATACATTAGAAAGCCGGATGAAAATCCTGACAAAGACCTGCATGTTCCTTGCTTTCTACAGTTTAAGACGGCTATTCCTTTCGCCCGAGGCGCTGCTATCATCGTGTAATAAACTGCGCGTATAGCACATGTCCGTGTGCGTGCGTCTTGAATTGCCTGTCTTAGGCTTCGGCGTCTTTCCACAAGACGTCTGTCTATCCGTCCATCGGCATTGCAAGCGGCTTTTGTTGCGGCTGGTTCATCACCGAGAGTCTGGAGTGAACGAATTCGGGTTGCTCAGGTATGTACCCTTATTTATAGTCGGTTGCTGTTTTAACGCTCTTTCTTTTTTCGCTTAGTCTGACCTCTTCTACCTATTCATTGTAGGTATCCAGAGTAACAGTTGCGTTTGACTACACTCAAAGACACACACACACACACACACACACACACTCGGTAGGACTCCTCTGGACAAAGGATCGACCCGTCGTACAGACCCGTTTTATCACATCAAAACAAAATCTGATGTCTGTGGACATGGCCGAGTGCGCGGCTAGAATAGTGTTGCTTTGTAAGTCCGTCAGGGTGAGAAAGTTCACACACACACACACACACACACACACACACACACACACACACACACACACACAAAGATATAAGGAGTTAATCCCCTGAAACACTGCAATACACATTTAAGTTTTTTATGCACACTGGGACATCGTGAAGACTAATAATTGCAGTAGAGCAACAGTAAGTCATCAGACGTTGTGGCTAAAAATTTATTCTTTAATTTCGAAAACAATACTGTTTAGGCTTTACAAGCACAGTTTCATACGATTAATAAATAAAAGCATGTATTCAGTTCTCAATACCACTCTCTCACCGCCCACGCTGAGAGAGCAAATTTGAAAAAAAGTTTTTAATAAGAAATTATGTAGGATGAAATGAACTCCATGAAAGATGTTACATGTAGGATAAACAAACGATTTCCAAGCCAAACTGCCGCAGACTTAAGGCTGTTGTAACAGCTTCCAGTTTTGTGTCCTACACAAGTCACTAATGAATGAAATTAACCTGAAATACCTGGTGGATCACAGGTTTTTCGCATTAGACAGTTAACACTGTTACAGAAATCGCATATTCACTGCATCACTAAATAAGCCTCATTTAAAAAACGAACGCAATAAACCTATTTAAGCGGTTTGCAGAATTGCGAAAAGCGACTATTAGCTTCGTCACGTCTGTCCACCCATCCGTCCGTCCCAACAGAACAACTCGGCTCCCACTGGACAGATTCTCATTAAATTTGATACTTGAGTAATTTCGACAATCTGTCCAGAAAATTCAAGTTACATTACATTCTGACAGGAATAACAGGCACTTCACATGAAGACCAATGTACATTTGTAATAGTACATCGACGAATTCTTCGCAGAAAAAAATTAGACAAAAGTCGTAGAAAAAATCAAAACACACATTTTATGTTCAACAACTTTTTTCCGAATATCGTGACTTTTATGAGATAATGTGAAAAAATAAGACACAGCCGGATAACTAATGTAGAGTGTGTGTACTTGTCTAACACAACTATATACCGTATAGTTGTGTAGATCGAGTACACCACGTATTCTACATTAGTTAACTGAAGAATAAAAAACAACTAGATGCCACTTATTTTATTGTACTTCTTATAAGATCAACATGTTTCGGGCATTACTATGCCCATCATCAAGAGTTCGCGACTATGATGTTGATTACCACATTGGTCGTTTCGTTCTTGGTTTGCTGTAGGTTGGAGGTTAGGTGCGGTTAGGCTGGAGTAGTGTCCGGGATGCAGCCTGCAGCCCGGACACTACTCCAGCCTAACCGCACCTAACCTCCAACCTACAGCATCCCAAGAACGAGACGACCAATGTGGTAATCAACATTTTAGTCGTGAGCTCCTGATGATGGGCATAGTAATGCTTGAAACATGTTGATCCTATAAGAAGTACAATAAAATAATAAGTGGCATCTAGTTGTTTTTTATTCTTCAGTTATCACAATGATGCACGGTCCAATAAACATCAGATTCTACATTAGTTATTGCATACAACACAACGGGGATGACGAACCTCATGATTACAGCCGGACAGGCCACAGATGAAAATACAATTCGGTGCGTACGCATTGCATGATGGATAACTAAGGCTACAGGTATACACACAGAATATGTAATACTTATTGCTTCTATACTGCAACAACGGTTACAAGAACGTGCCTCCATATTGCGTTACACGTGCATCGCCTGTCTTGTTGTTATTTGGTTTTGTGCGATAGAAGGTCGTGCCGAGAAATCCACAAAATTCGTATTAACAAGAGGTTCGAGCCAGATAACAGGCAATTATAAATTACAAATGTCTCAATTCTAACAGGTCTACTGACACAAAATGCTGCCAGTAATTTGTGCTCGATACTGCCTTCCGATTGTAATAGCAAGTTTCTCTACACTACCTCTCGTAGTAACGTTAAGTTCTTCCATATCCAACGCTATATGATCTCGAAAACGTAAAAGGATTTCTGAAAAGTTGGTTTCCCTTTACTTCCGTCTGCCAAACTTATACGTTAAAGAGATGTAATGATTTATCAGTGTTACGCACCACTTCCACATATAGGTCCGGCATAACCTGAAAATTTACCGTCCTCATTGTTATCTAACTTGTACGTGTCACAAAAGTTATAGGCCTGATCGCATTTCCCGTCTCCAAAATTAACGACGTTCACATTTTGGGGAAAAAAATTCCTACAAAATCTAGAAATCAGGTATGTACAGATTAAGCAAAATGTCTCTGTCTTGTACATCTGCCGTAGACGACGAGTATTCTACATCCAGACATCCTTTCTTTCAAAGAAACAACCAAGTGACATTGCTTGAGGAAAGGAGATTTTCGTCTCCGTGCATGCCACAAGTCGCAATGTACTGTATGCCACCAAAATGACACGCTGAAACACTGACTGACAAGCCGCGCAGGATCGGAGCGGATCTGAATGTGGAAGAAAAGGCGATTAGCGCTAATGTTGCGACTTCCACAGACTCTCATTCAACCCCCCCCCTCCCCCTCGCCGTGGCTCTTTGCTCCCGGTTTTGACGACTGGTCAAAGCAACATTGGAATGCGGTTACATGGTTATTGCGCCACATAATATTGCACTAGTTTCAAAGCAGCCCCAAACTTACGCTCATGCACTACACGGACTTCTGCGACGCGCCCGCTGCAAAACTTAGCGCGGGTGGGAATACTGCAGATTATATGTTGACCAACTGGATATGGTGTTTTGAGGGCATCGTGGGGTACCATTCACATGCCTGGGAACCTAGAAAAAAAACCGTGCAGAAAAATATAGAGGAGACTCAGGCATTGAACGTACTGGACAGGACAACGCTTTGGGGGGGGGGGAATCAGACAGGGTCTACATAGGTCTTTTGACCAGGAGTGACTCATTACCTATGGTATATACAATTGTACTGTCTGGGCAAGTGTCGAAAACAGGAGTCTGTAATCCACATCTCACAAAGCAGAGAATTGTAATGCTTATGTTGCAACCATTTAACGTGAGAATAAAAAAGAAGTCACTTAGGCTACAATACACTGAGGCGGTTGTAACATTATTAATAAAAACGAGAAGGTTTTATGGTTTGCAGTTTAGGTGCACAGTGACTTCTGGCTCACCTTTTACAGCGCGGCAGCATTTAGACATTTTTAATTTAAACAGCCGTCAACCACACTGGTTCTACATTATTAAAAGAAATCAGGATAGAACACTGTCCAGAAAACCTGCCTTCTGGTCTCGAACCCGAGACTATTCTAAGCTTGCAAGTTGCCGCCAGACCACCCCGTATGCTGCAACTATTGTGCCTTTGTCTCACGCCTAATCTGCTATGCAGCATAAAAAGCAACAGGCATTTTGTAAATTACTACATCGCGCTGTTGTCTTTAATAATTACCCCCAAAACGAGGAGCTACGAATCTGTACTTTTCCAGCAATGTGTGTTTCAACCTGCATTTTTTCCTTCTTGAAGCGGGCAAAACAGTTCACTGGCTCAGTAAGAAAAAATAAGATCCCTTCCCTAACTATATACAATGGAGTAGTTAATTTTCAAACGCATCACCGGACTTTATACACGAAGTAAATACATCAGCCAAATAATTCTATGGTTAATTTTCCTGGAGAAGCAAAAATCACTTTTTTTTATCTCAACACTGCTGGTTCCTGTTCGTCCTTGTAGTCTACATGTGCTGGACTAACCGGCGATTAAGCGGAACGCCTAGTTGTTCAGTATTCTGAACACACAACATTAGAACAGGTGCAATGGTACTTACACTACGGCTTTCCTGTAATCAGTGGCGTATTGCATAAAATAAATATGAAGATACTTTAAACAGAAAGTATGGTTCACCCAGACTTGCCACAAAACAAAAATATTTTCAAAAAGCGTTGAAACCTTCAATGACCTTCAATTAAAATTACAATTGTATTTTGTGTGACAGCGTCATTCTAACCATCATTTTAACATCTTCGTGCCATCTTCTTCGATTTCACGAAAAACGTATCTCGTGTTTCTATGTCACGTACCTGTACAAGACTATGACATAAAATTCATTTATATTGCACATGTATTTTAGATAATTAATTTTAGACTCCAAAAAGGACAGTTGACATTTAGTTGTGGCTAATGCCATCCCACAGATTTTTCACAATGTCCTGCTAAAAATGGGGCGTGTGTCATATGTATGGCCACTGTTTCTCTTCTGATAGCAGCAGCCGCCGTGTCACCTCGCGATCAAGTTTAGATTTGCGGTCGCCACGAGTCCGCTTCAGCACCGGGAAGAGACATAAAGTTTCGGCGAAGAATTACTCTTATATAATCACAGTGAGTGTATGTTCTTTAGTTATGAAATTATACGACATGCAAAGTAATTTTGTGACCGACCGTCCTAACTGCCCTTATTATCCTACCATCCTAAACTGATTAGCCTTCATTTTCTGTTCCCCGTGGCTGCAATTTAATTAACACAGGTATTCAATACGCCAATCATGTAACTAATTTCCACTTCCCAGCATTCTGTACGTGTTACCTTTAGCTTTCTTCGGTGGACAGTCGATATTCATGTTAATGGTTGTGACAAGCTGCAAAAGAACAGAAAACTGCAGCCAACCATTCGGCAGAATCGGAGTAACGGTATGCGAAGTGAATATAAAATATCGAATCATATCAATAAAAAAGTTAGTTACTACAAACATGAATTTTTGTAAATAAATTTACGAAATTTTCGAGATATTCACCTTCCACATAGGCTTAAACGTCGCTAATAACAGCCGCGTGGTCTATGCATAGCAACAGAATGCAAGAATAAACCACATCCATTGTGGTTTATTTGCGATGATGATAGGAGCAGATTAAAGTGTAAGGCACCGACGGCAGTATAATTTGTAGGGGTAGAAATATTTCTGGCACATTTTGTTGATGCTATCATTTAATGCTGTCCTCATTATAACAATCCAAGTCCCTTCTGTGACAAATTCTACGAAATGCAGTGCGGAATAAAATTACATTCAGAGAAAGAATCCAAGCAAAATTCCTTATGTTAAATCATTCTTTTTCCTCCTTAGTTGATTCTCTAGAGGTATCTTTTCATCACAGATAATCCTGCATTTTTCTTCACTTCCTACTTTCGGGGTCAGAAATAGATTCCAAAGAAAAGAGGTTTCCGTTCGATCTAGGGTATGTCAATACAGGTTTCACTGCACAGAAAATTGTTAACGGCGGAACGTCTGTTAATATTGCAACGCATCTATATAGTAGGAGTATCAAAGAAATTCGTCGCTGTTTGCTGACATTTGCACGAACACTTGTTGTTGTCACAACCGCGGTTACAGCACGGACAAGCAGAATTCTACTGTCAAGGCATGGCTGGCCAAATTCTATACCGCCAGGAAATCTGGAGTAATTTCAGGAAATAATTTTCTATTTTTTTTAATCTTTCACTCACAAATAAAAGTCACAAAACACGTGAACAGTGAAACTGGATCTAAACTCTACTGTCATATATTACGGCCTTTGACAGTGACGGCCTTAAAGGTATGAGGCTAAATGAACGTATAGGTGCACTGCTGTATGTATACTAAAGGTGCCCTTAATTTACTTTCATGTGTGCATACGTGCGTGAATGCACGTAGGACAGTGTAGCCGTTAAATTTTTCAGGAAATAACTGATCAGATATCAATTGCTGTATGACAGCCTGATCGTTAAATACAGACTTATAATGCCAATTTTGAGACGGTTTAGAAAACAGTGTCATGTCAGAAATAGCTCAGCATACTGACATTCATTTAGTACAGGCGTACAGCAGGGTTTACTAGACATGTCTACTAGAATCTTAACTTATACAGACAGTTCTGCGGCGATTTTGGCCACAGTTCAGGAGCACATTCTACAAGAAGCCTGCTCAGTCTTGATGTGTCGCGGGGAAATTCGGCAAAATGCGGTTTTCATGCGGGCAGCATGCAATTCAATACACAGAACTAACAAATAGACGTATAATTATACGCACAACTTCACCTGCTTTTATAGATCATGCGCAATAATGCATGTCCTGAACATTACAGAAAAACTATTTTTAAAATGCAATTCACAACCCAGGCTACAGCGTCGCTATTTTTAGCACATTTTACAAAATTAATTACTAATACAATATGTGTCTCCATAAGTGAACAGCTCGTAAGTTTTCAAAGTTTCTTCGGCTTTCCTTCACGGCTGTGTCATGCAAAGGTTTACAAGACTTCCTCAATTTAAATGTCCTCGTGGGCAACAAATTTCCCCCGAGAGCGGACCAGTTCCAAAGGCATTTTGTAACAGAAGGTATCCGATACACCATAAGCCTATTCCACAGGTTTCTCTACTTAAGAGCTAATGTATTGTTGCAATGAGTAAAGAATCAAAATTCAGCTATTCCTTATTGTTGACATTTCAAAGTTTCGTAATTAAATAGAATTTGGAGATGACCACCTTGTGACTATCTACGCTACGAGGGGTTACTCCTTTGAATGATTCCACTGAATGTGTCCCATTTCTTTCCTCATAAAGCAATGGCTTTGATTATGCATGCTGTCAGCTGCTGCACTGTTTCCCGCTTTCTGTTATGGTACACACTAGACTTTTTGTAACTACAAAGGAACATGTTTAACGGATTTAAGTCTCATGACAAAGATGGTCTGCCAATCTTCTGTGTTAATTTTCGTACCAGGAAGCCAAAATTTGGGGACAATCTACCTTGTTGTGCAGGTACCTACATGAAATCACTTCCTGCTACAGACTAAAACATACTCTACAAGCAGAAGCGTGCCTCATTTTATAGAAAATTCCTGGAGTAAGCAGTATTTAAATGTCACTCCATACAATACTGTTCTAGTAGGTAATTCCCTAACACTGCGCACCGTAATTACTTTGTACTATTTAATGTGAATTTTGCTGCGCCCTAATGATAGAATTCCTAATACTGTTAAAATCATCACGTGCAAACTAAGCTCATCCGTCGACGGAGTATCATACACATCTGAATGTGATTACGGTCAAAGTTCGCTGAACTCGAAAACGGCCTCGAATTGACGTACGTTTTATAGGACTTTTTTGCTCCAAATGATCTCTAGAACAGGCTACTGAAGTTTGGCCAACAAGTCACGGAACATTCTGGCTTTGTAGCAGGTAGTAAAATGAGAGTTTTGTAATTTGTGGTATTTGTATATTTACTCTGTACGTAGAACAAGAGCGGAAAATTGTACAGCAATTTAAGGTATGCCATATATACCTTCTGTGCCACTCTGCAATACTCCATGTGTCCTGACTTTTATTTATTGTACGTCAAACCTAAAACACGGCACACAAGCGCCAAGCTACGTAATACAAATTAGTGTACTTTTGTGTTCTAACTGTACACCACATCGTAAAATGTTTCGACTAAAAGTTACAGTTTTATTAAAAGCTACATTTTATTCCACGTACTGCTATATATTTCACTTAGTTAATAAAGTTTGATATTACTTTTGTGTAAAGCAGAGTCCACACTTGTTTAATACGAATTAAAATTAATTTTGCCAGCCAAATATTCGTGTATAAACCTAAATAGTACAGCCTATATCTAAACTCAATATAAATTATGCACGATACGTCAGTGCGATTTCAATTAAAAAATTTTATAATTTAGTAATATTAGACTATGGAGGAAAAAATAGCCTCAAACTGATCACGTTATATCCTTCCCATTTTTAAAGTAATATTTTAACCAATGACGTATGCGCCACATTTCGCTATATTTCCTTTGAAATAAGCTGATTTTTTAAAACCTGATCGAAGAATGAACGAAGAAAAAAATCCTGGAGGGACATTCCATTTTTCTTTAATTTTACACACTGCTTGTACATAATGAATATCAAAATGTACTGGAAGTAAATTACAATAGGTCTGGTCTACTTATTTGTTGAAGTAAGATGTCAGAGAGTTCTTCGTCTAGATTTGTTCCGACTTAAAAATTAAACCCAAGTTAATATACAAAATACCTTAGTACAAAAGTCAAAATTACCGAATGGCGATAAAAATGAAAATATTGCTCACATATTTAAAAAACTAAAAGCTAGGTCAAAATATGACAGCATACATCGGATAATCCTGAAAATTCATCCACCGAATTGCAAACGTGAGGTAAGAAAACATGCAGAATTCCCTTCGGTGCTGGAGAAAGCACACTAATGGCGATTCTCCAACATTTTGAAAGCTACGCCCAAAACACTAAACAGCAAAATAAAAAAAAGAAAACAATTTTCTACAACTGTAAAAATTAACTTGCCAAAGAAAAGATAGAAGACGTAGTTTCTGCCTTTCATTGCGGTTACTTAGTATAAAGCCATCAAATTTCGTAGCATACTTCTTTTCCTGGAATGATACTATAATTCGCCATTACGTTAGGTAACTAAGCGTTCCACAATCATTTTTAACAACTATGCATAATTAAATTATGTGTTTTAGCCTACAGATATATATCCAGCCTTAAACTAACACAACAACGAACTTCCCTATATTCCCATAGTAACACGAACCTGTTTGAAACACGAACTAATGAGTTTGTTCGGGCCCTGGGGCACCGTAATAATGAATATTATATCAAAAAATAATTTTACACTATAGAAAAACGTGAGGGAGCTGAAGGACGAAGTAGTATTTTAACCAGTCTGCACAGCAAGCCAACTGAGTACGTAACATAATTGGGATTATTTTCTTCAAATTAATCTAAATTTTAAACCTGAAAAAGGGTAAGTTAGAAAAGAAATTTAAATATTTCAATTACAGAGTGGAGACGAATGCGCATGTGCAAACCTGTCAAAGAGAGACAAAATTGTATAATATGCTTATAAATTAAAGTAACCACTCACGTGTCTACATGAAGCCACGTCACAACTACTAATAAGCTATCAATGCTGTAAGATCCGATTTCTGTTCAAAATTCCATCACATATAACTCTACTATTTTAAATAAGCCATAAACAGATACAGGTGTCCCACCCAGGGTTCTAGTGGGGAAACCTGAGGAAAACACTGAGGCACAGATAGGAGTACTAAAATGGATTTTCAAGGAAATGGATTGGGGCGCGGACTGGACTGATCTGGCTCAAGAGAAGAACAAGTGGCGGGCGGACACGTTAAGGGAATTTTGGGTTACATAAGATACGGAGTATTTCTTGACAGAGAAACTGTTAGTTTCTCAAGAAGGACTTGCTTCATTGCGTTAATTAATTAATTAATCAGTCAGTCAGTCGGTCGGTCGGTTAGTTAGTCAGTTATTTAATTTGTTATTTAGTCAGTTATATACAGATTGAAGTCTTCCGGGATATAACGCCGTGCAGATTGTTAAATAGCTACCACAATTTCGAAGGAATTGGCAATGTCGAATGTATAGACTCTTCTTACCACAGAAAGAGTCGCAGGACCCTGCTACTCCAATCTGCAAGGTGCATACTATTTATTACAACCTGAAATGGGAGGCATCAGGTGACTCAGAACTTTTGTGCCGATCTAACATGCCAGACAGCGACACATCTCAGATAACCACTGTCATAATATTCACTGTCATTGCAACCTCATGCGCCTCAAAATATTAACACTTTTCGGTATAGCACTACGTCAATATACATTTATTTCCACACTCAGCAAACAATGTGGCGGTACCCGGAAGGCCAGCACAGCTACACGATTCACCGTCAGTCTGACACTCACTCTCCTTCACAGCCGTTTTAATACTCCCTTCTTTATGCTTACCGTTCATCGAAGTACACATCTTCAAATATGTTTCAGACAAAAAATTGTGCACGCATTCTTTTTCCCTCGCACCCTAGTAACATGCATAACCAATCGTGGTCTGCTGTACTTCGCTGTCGTAACACAAGATCCGGTGATATTCATGGACATACCATTAATTTCTTCATTATGCAATAGCCCGAATTCCTTGCTTAAGTCATCCTTCATAAACATGAAATCTAAATTTATCATCACTATTCGTTTATAGACCTAAAATAAATCTGAAACAATTTTTTAATACCGTCACTTGAACTGAAGAATATAGTTCTTTCTTTGCGAGTATTGCTTAGAGACTCTAAGGACTTAAGTTGCAACCGTGCTGAGCACACCGTGAAATAACACAGAGGACGCAGAGGTAAAGGTCTACACACTCTTAACCTCGACACGCGACGAATGTGAGTGATCTGCTTCATGCTTGGGCCGGCAGATTACCAGGAACCTAGCCCCCAGCGTCATTCTGACTTCAGCTTAATTACTACTTGGTGATGGTTTGGACCAAACCACATACACTGGTGGGCGACATAAAAATTAACAATAATTTTAAAAGGAAAGTAAATGTTATCTGCGCTCTTCTGGGATTTTAGGCAGCGTAGATTGGCAGTTTCTTACCGACATTTCGGGACAACATATCGGTCCCATCTTTAAGAGTCAAGCAGTCCCTGAAGAATAATCGCAGTACTCATTTACACCGCGGCGGAAGACTGAAATCACGCAAACTAAATGTTATTTTGAAATTTATTTTACCTTTTCACTACTTCCTTCATGTTGTATCGCCTTGAATGAATTAACATATTCTTAGGTGTTCCTTCCCGCGCCCACAAGTTACAGACCTGAGAGTGCAATACGTAATCAATCAGAATGGACAATTCTGTAGGACTGTTTTGGACCGGATTTTGTGAATCTTCGAGGGGCGATAAACTTTCAAGTATTACATGAATCCGTATCCACCGAAGCGACCCTCTGTTGAATATAAACCATAAGGTTAATTTCTCGATACCCAGTTGGCGTGTCACAGAATTCCAGAAAAGAGAAGATACAAAGAACAGCAATTTGTGGTTTAAGTTGGGAGGGTAGATGAGATGGACAGGACCATAAGAAGTCATGTTTCTTAATTACTGCTGGTATAGGGATGGGCACTTCTGTAATTCGGTGCAGACGCCCTCGCCTCGTCTTCTGAACTGACGGCCAAATTATAACTCTGTCCGGTCATACAGCCAGCCGTCTGACGGTTCTGCTTCATTAGGCCTGGGGCTGGCACCATCTCATCGTGGTCATACCGAAACTATGAATTCTTATGTGCAATTTAGCATCTAATGGCGCCAGCGAACACAACTGTGATGATACCGGCGATGAATGATGATAATAACGACAATAGAGAATGCAAAGTTTCTAGATAAGAAAGAACATAAAAAGGGGGGGGAAAAAAAAATTGGAGAGAAAGAGGAGACGGCAGTCGCACGAATTATGAAGGTCGCAGAAAAATTAAATCTGTTCCGTATACATACATACATATACACACACACACACATATATATATATATATAGAATTAATAGAGGACGAGCAGCTATAACGAAACTAAACAGCATTTTGTGGGACCGTGATGTGACCCTCAAAACAAAGACTCATATTTATCATGCAATAGTTAAAAGTACAATTACATATG
>Ga0123357_10009093_pt1 | contig 12503 bp, 10 predicted proteins | sample TergutEmb28metaG_FD_89873 | JGI IMG/M metagenome (GOLD analysis project Ga0123357, IMG submission 89873) | Embiratermes neotenicus P4 segment gut microbial communities from Petit-Saut dam, French Guiana - Emb289 P4 | ecosystem: Host-associated > Arthropoda: Insects > Digestive system > Gut ... | reverse complement strand
GTTAAACTAATGATTTGTTTATTCTTTTACAGTCTGTGGGACCTGTGTAATTCAGAGCATTCACACATCTGTCAGGTGTGTGTCCCCCTTCTGCTGCATTGCATCACGCTCCCATCTGGATCAGACATGTTCTGGAAGGTCATTCAAGAAGAGTTTCATAACACAGACTGGAGATACCGGTTTGTTGCTGGTATGTGCAATATTGAATCAGATCTGTGATATTATTATTACCATACATTATCGAATCTAATCCGCACCCGAATCTAATCCGCACTAGTTTTTGCCGATATCTTAACCGAAAAAGAGTTAGTTCACGGTTCTAATCCACACCTTTCCTTCAACCGCCCCTTGCCTACAAGACAGACTGATTGAATAATATTGGATGTTACCAATGCTTTAACCATTATCCGACTAACGCGCCGTGTGTGAAGTGGCCATTTAACTGCCAGCGGTACAAATGTACCACAGCTGATGATAGTGACTGGGTGTCGGATAACGATTCAGTTATGAGTGATGACGGCGAGTCTGATGAATAATAAATTATAATTATTATAAAATATATTATATATTATAAACAATAAATAAAATAATGAATTATTGTATTGTATTGTTCTTACGGCACGTAAGCAGCTCTATCATTTTTCCAAAATCCAGCTCACAACCGCGAATCTAATCTGCACGCGATTCTAATCTGCATCTGATTTTTTAGCCCTCTGAAACTGTAAAAAGGGTGGGGATTAGATTTGAGAATATACGGTATTTACTTTATGTTCATGTGATTAAAAACAAAATTTACTGTTGAGCCTAAATGTAGGGATGTAACTTTATCTCAGAACTATCACTAGTCACTCCACATTGGCCGTGTTATATTTTTCCTGCATGCCCACCCCTCAGCTGAATTCCCTTCTCATAAATGTGGAATGTTGTAGAGAATGTGTCAGCACCATGCATGAAGTTATACATTATCTGTATACAGCTTGGTGACGTGCACTTCAGAACCACCAGCCATGACACTACAAATCTTCAAAAAATGTTTATATAGTTTTATGTAATTTTATATTGTAATAATTGTTGTAATACATGTGGAACAAGAAATAAAACCATATTAAAAACACACGCGCGCGCGCGCGCGCACACACACACAGACACACACACACAAACACACACACGCACGCACATGCACGCACGCACACACACGCACGCACACACACACACGAAGTCAATCCTCCACCTGCAAATCTGTAATGCAACTTTTCGTTGGGTACATATAACATTTTGGTATGTTTGGGTCTTTGCTGTCCATAAAGCGTGTCTTGGGTGGGCTATTTTCCTTGAATAAAGAATAAAGTTCCAGATGTGCCACAGTATTATGTTGCATGCACATTGCCTACCTTTTTATATAGTTTGTTACTATGTGCTATTTTGCTACACTGTAATTAACTGTATTTGTTTCTGGTTTTTGTCCTTAGTGTGTGGTGGGTTATATCTGGCAGCTAGTTTTTGTGTTGTGTTAAAATATGTTTGTATGGTCCAGGACATTTTGGGTGTATTTTGTATTGTACATGCCTCATGTAGTGGGACTTAATTTTTAATCTTTAGTATATAAGCGTAAACATTGAATCTTAAAATATACATGTAAGCCTAAAAGTTGAAATTTAAATATATATTTTGTTGCACCACTGAGGAAATGCATTTCTGCTGTCCTTCTTTATTTATTTATTTTTTTTTTACATTTATATAATAAACATATTTAGTCTCAGTCCCTAATATTACAACCTGTAAGCACAGCATTAGTATGTGAGACTTCTTTTACTTTCATGGTGTAGTGGAGCGGGTAACTGTGATTGCTCGATTCATGGACTCAACACCTCTGCGGAGTAATCTTCCCTTACAAGCTGCTTTGGCCACTGCTTTCTGCTATGTCATCTCCAGTATGGATGACAGTAATGTACATGTGGCACAGCGGGCTACCCTGTATCTTGGCACAATTCATGACAATGCCATAAAGGTAATAAATTGAAAAGATCTGTATTTGTGTTTAATTAAAAAAAAATACGTTGGCCTTTATTCATCATTCCGATTTTACGATATGAGTCATGTGTAGCATGTGAATAATTTGTTACATTTTAGTTTGCAGTTTCATTCAGTAGTCATGCTTCAAGGTACTATGTGCTGTCCATGTATTTGTCAGTAGAGAATGAGGCAGTGCTTTGTTATTATTTGATGACTGAAGGAGAGTCATGTTTAGATGTTACAAATAACTTGGAAACAATACGTTTTATTTGAAGTGTAATGGAACTAACAGTCAGTGTCTGTTTTTATTTGTCTTGTAGAAGACAATATATAGTTAGGTAGTTACACCGTAATAGTTACAATTTGATAAGTTTTATTGAAAATATAATTGTTGTTGGTGTGATTCAAGTCTTATATAATATTAATTTAAGATTTAAGTACTTTAATTATGTGTGTATGGTCATACCCCTCCTTTGTGGAAGAAATTTTACTTCTTCTAATGTTCCATTAAAATTTTTGCATTGTTAAGAGCGACTTGAAAATGTACACTCAGGCACCACTTGGAACTACTCGCTTATCATCTGTGTTATTGTGAGTAAACTGTGTGTGTGATCAATAGGGGATTCTGTGACTGCACCAGAACAGAGCTATGACAAAATGTTTGGTATTCGAAAGTTTATGAAGGGGGATGGAGAAGATATTGGAACTGATGTGGGACAAAGAAATGGAGTTTTTTAAGACACTGTTCTGTCACTTGACCTGAAGAGATAAACAGACTTACAAAAGATCTGTCTCTTCTGCTGGCCAGTAATTGAGAGTTGAGCTAGATACCTCCCAAATGCAAATTAGATAAATTACTCGCATGTTGACTACTATTGACTCCTATGCTGTATGAACATGGGATTGTATTATAACCTATGCATGGTCATATCTGATGTCTTGACAGAACTTTGTCTTTTTCTGATGTACTGATGCACCCTTTCCCTATGACTTTCTGTATCTGGTTTTTCTATATTTTGTATACATATTGGATGCTGTTAAAGGTTGTTGTACTGATTGCTTATGTTTACAGTCTCTTGTGTTGTGTCTGGAAACACAGTTTGACTCGGTGATAGTCGATAGGCCAATGGTGCTACAATCTCTCTATCAGCTTCACAACTGTCTGAGTGACAGGAAGATTCTTACCTGGGAGTTTTTCCTTAATCGCTTTGATGCCCTCTTTCTTGAAGCACAGATTAACCTGGAGAAATCTGCAGATATTCCATATCTGAGAGGTAGTACATCATATTTGTCTTTTCTGTTTGTTGTTAGTGGTATTTATGTACATGCTGATGCACATAAATTTATTGGCATAGTGTCCCTGTTTTTCATGGTAGCCATAAGCATAATTTATGCCATCATGGATTCGTATGTTTTGTGCCATTTAATCCATATTTAGAACAAGATTTCTTTAATTTTTATTGGTAATTACAGGAGTGCTGATATGTCCTTAGCCTGACCACGAAGGAAACAAGCCACATTCCCCGCATTTTATGGAACTTGGAGGTTCATTACCACATTCACAACAGTCCACCACCTGTCCCTACCTTAGCCAAATCATTCCATTCCTCTGCCCATCACATTTTTGACAGGCGCAGCTTGTTTCCTTCCTGGTCGGGCTAAGGACTTATCAGCACCCCCGGTAAGCTGTAGTCATTTGACACACACATCTCAGACATCTCAGTGTATTCTTTGCTTCCCCCATCTTTTGTCTGTAACACACACAAAATGACATTGTAAGTTTAATCTATGTCAAATGATATGTCACCCTTTTTGAAAGTTTTTACCTATAGATAAATTTTAGGGTGACAGTATGAAATAAAAGTGCAATTTGCTTTAAAAGTTGGGAGATTGAGAAGCAATTTAGAGTAACTGTATTGATTTGGTACGGTAAGTTATGAAAATTAGAGAGGGAAGGAAGGACAGAGGGAAAGAAGGAAGAAAGGAAGGAAGGAGCATTTATCAGAGCAAGAGCCTGTGACATGGATATAACAACAGCACTAGAGGTACCAGTTTAATGTAATGTAAGTGTGTAGAATGATACAGCATTCTGGGAAGGAGATGTTTTTATAGAGTACATTTAACCTCTTGTTGTGTGTATTGAAGGTACCTGAGTTGAATATAATATCAGGGAAATTAAAATTTGTTTGGCAAATGATGTTGGATGCTTTAGTTATTTACTCTGTACTGTATTGAAGGAACCCTGAAACAAGTTTTATTTCCATAGAAAAATACTCAAGACTTATCTAGTGTGCATGCATATGTGTGTGTGTGTGTATTGTGCTTGTGTGTCTTGCCTTTCTATGTTTTCTCCACACAGATCTTCGTAACACAGACCTCAACAGTGAAGTGTTTATCCGTAAACTTCACCGGGCGCATGAAGCTCTATCTCAGCAGTCACAACAGTCAGATGGCAGTGGGTCTAGTGGGGTAAAGACCCTCAGTGCTAGTTTTGGTCCAAAGTGGCCATACAAGAGAACTATGTCTGCTCCAGCTTCCATTGTACCCAGGCAAGACACCAAGCAAGGTGAGTGCTTGAAGCCTTGTGCCATAGAACCAGCCAGTCAAGTACACACAGGTAAGGTAGTTGTGTAAATTACTTGTTTTTCACCTAATGTCTGTAAATTATTTTTCAGAGCTGTGACTCTTTCCAGTAATTGTATCATAATTTAAAATTAGGGAACTCTAAGGGTTGTCACTAATTCATTTATTTGGAAGATATGAAGAGTTCCTTCTGTACACATTCAAAGAATATTTGTTGTTTGAGGGTTACTTGACCTTGAATCTTCCTCATGAAATAATGTGAAATGCCAACTTGATGCAACTAGGTAATTTTATTGATGTATTCTTAGCTCGACATGTTTCGAGTACATACGCCCATCATCAGGAGCATTAGATTTTGAGTTGCAGCGTACGGTTTTCTGCACTGAGTTTTTGGATAGGCGGTGGTCTTGAGAGCCACTGCATAGGTCGTGTGTGCAGTGCGGACAGTGCCATGTACGGCACTATCCGCACTGCACACACGACCTATGCAGCATCTCTCAAGACCACCGCCCATCCAAAAATTTGGTGCAGAAAACCGTACGCTGCAACTCAACATCTAATGCTCCTGATGATGTGCGTATGTACTCGAAACATGTCGAGCTAAGAATACGTCAATAAAATTACCTAGTTGCATCAAGTTGGCATTTCACATTATTTGTTGTATTAAGGCATATAGTTATGTCTATACAGAATATGCACATAACCATACAGTATGGCTGTCCTTACTGTATATGAAAGACAGGCAGATGATGTGATGACTTTTTATGTCTGTCTAAATATAACAAATATTGAACCACATGAAGAATTTTGTGAATTAGGCCACTGAACCTTTGTAAGTTAATTTTTAACCATCTGTGATACCAAGAGAAGGGTTATACAAATTAGAAGGAATAAACCAGTTAATGTAGGGTTCTGAAATGTTGTGTGGTGATGTATATTAACCTTTTAAAGAGAAACCACAGACCGCTTTATTTAAAGGCCCAGTCTGTACAACGCAGTGAACACTTTTCATCTCGGTTATAAAAACCAATCAGTTTATGGTGTAAGTGGCACAGGTCGCTGTTTGTTCTGAGATAAATACAAAACACATAAATACAGTATGAGTAGAGCGTACAGTTGTTGAATGTTAAACTGTTGGTGCATCACATAACCAGTAGGCTTTAAAAGGTTAAAAGATGTGCAATTCTTGTCAAACAATTTTTAGCACAAAACAATGTCATATATGTGAAAAATCTGTACTTAGCTATGAGTTTGGTGACAATAAGTGATGACCCATTAGGTGATTTTGTATGGAGAGAGATCTTACATGTGTACGTACAAATTCCATGTGAACCATTTCTTTTTTGAAGAATAAAAGACCAACTTGATGTCACTTGCTATATTATTTCACTTCTTATGTGCTCAACATGTTTTGGACATTAATATATCCATCATCAGGAGCTTGCAACTATTCTATTGAATTACCACATTGGTTGTATTGTTCTTGGTTCGATGTGTGTTGGAGTTTCGGTGTGGTTGGATTGGAGTGGAGTGAAGCCTGCAACACGGACACTACTCAAACCCAGCTGTACCAAATCTCCAACACACAACGAAGCGAGAACAAAACAGCTGATGTGGTAATTCAACAGCAAAGTTGCAAGCTCCTGATGATGGATATATTAATGTCCGAAACATGTTGAGTACATAAAAAGTGAAATAAAATAGCAAGTGGCATCAAGTTGGTCTTTTATTCTTCAACCATCACAATGATGCATGGTCCAATAAACATAAGATTAATTTGTTTTGTATATTCAATGTAGTAATGAAAATGATGTAAGACTTTAATTTTAGATGCAATAATTTTAATGTGGAGAGGATCAGTACTGTTAGAAGATATGCCGAGGAATAGATAACTACCTTTTGTACATATTAATTTGTAGTTTTTGTTGTCCTCATCGTATACATTTAAGCATCTGAAGGAAAGTAAGTGTCATCAATTGTACCCTGAACTTGTTGTTCTCATACATCACCTCAAGTGTTATAATGTTTTGTGTGGTGAACCATGCATATTTTTCTGTGTGTGTCTCAACTGTTATTCTCATGTGTTCTGTTTCTCCCTTAACTTCTCAACCTTTTGTTCAGCATAGTGCTGTCTGAGAATTAGCACAGTAATATTAATGTTAGTACACTGAATAACTCAAGCCAGAGGTTTTACATTATGGAAAAGAATGTGATGTGAGTTTGCATGTGCCCATATGAAAATGTCTGTTAAGCATGTAGAAACCAAAAAGAGCAGCAGATCAGAGTTAGGTCTTTCAGTTTGGCATTAATTTTGTTTATTACTTTTAAAGCTTAGGGTGTTTCCAATTTGCTTCTGAAATACTGTGAATTTTTATCTATTTGTGTTCTTTCTGAGGATGTCCTATTCCTGTTTGCCACAATTTCACATACCACTCAGATATTTACTTCTGAGTTTTTGTGGCTTTGGTGGTTTAGAAGTAAAACCAGTTTGCTTCTTGCCAAAGGTCCCAGGTTCATCTCAGCCATGCTTCATTGTAGTTTTTTATACATTCTTTGCTCTTGATCTTGTCTGAGAGAGATGAAACTTCTTGAACGTGAGAACTGTTAGGTCCTTATTATGGTTGGGAGTGCAGTATAAGCTTTCAGTTGTCACAGTCAACATTATTGTTGTATAACTGGGAGGTAGCAGTCTGTATTGGCTATCTCCCTGTCAGTAAATGATTCCTTCCCCTTATATTAGCAGAGACCAGCAAGGTTAAACTTGCCACAGCTGAAACATTAACCATATTAGCTTTTGAACTCTTGTCACCTTAAACCAAACCATTCCCAGTGTCAAACAAAAATCTGTTGTTTTTCCATTTGATATTGTAATGTGATCTGAAGCTAGTGAAGGAAAATACATAATGCAAAGGGCTGTGTGTTCAAATTTATCTTTAAATTTTCCAATTTTTGGTGTCTGTGATTGTTATTAAGCACAAACCTGTTCCATTGCATTTTTCATAGAGTACATATTGATACAGTAGTAACAAAACTTCCCCATACCAACCTTAAAAGTCACATGCATTTTGAATTATGAACATGGAGGTAATAGAAGTTCAAATGCAGTAATAACAACATTTCGTAAATTTTATGTTTTGTTGACTGTGCATCCTGGTATGATCCTTGTAAATAACCAACTTGATGCACAATTTTTCATTTATGTTTATTTCTATTCTCTACATGTTTCGGGCAGCCATGTGCCCATCATCAGGAGAATTATTGTATCAATGTGACACCTGGTTTATGTTACTCTGTGTAGATGACCGTCTGGTATGCAGGTTAACCTGCATACCAGACAGTCACCTACACAGAGTGACATAAACCAGGTGTCACATTGATACAATAGTTCTCCTGATGATGGGCACATGGCTGCCCAAAACATGTAGAGAATAGAAATAAACATACATGAAAAATTGTGTGTCAGGTTGATTATTTACAAGGAACATTTCTTAAAATTTGCATTTTTAGGTCAAGAGGAGTAGAATGGAGCTTGTGTTATGAACCAATTTATATTGGTCTTCCTGCAAGTTGCCAGAACATTTGTATGGTTATTGACATGGAGCACTGTGGTGTTGTGGGTTATGACACGGCATCAATGGGTTTTAAATTTCTGGCATTGCAAGAAGCATTGTGCCTTCATCTTAAAGGATCTGGGCCCTTGTGATGAAGGCATATCCCAGAAGAATGGAGTTATCAGCCACACTATTTAGAAAACCTTGAAACCTCACACCACTGACATGATTCAACTGGAAAAATTCTAGCAGATTTTGTTTTTGATTCATTTAAAGGCATAACCTGCAATATATATTATATATTTATTTGTATTTCATTAGTGAGCTGTCAGTAAGTGAGACTGTGTAGTAACAATTTGATGAATGATAAGGAATGTAACAATTTCATGAATGATAAGGAATAATGAATTTGCAAGTTTGTAGAACAAAGAAGTGGTGTTCTAAATTAAGGTACTATCCTGTCACCTGGAAGGACTGGGAAAACAACAAAAAATCTGTAGCCAATAGAGTCAGTATCCATAGCTTGTATAACAGTATGGTATAGCAGCTTGCTGTGGGCTGGATGGTCCAGAGTTCGAATTCTAGCAGGTGAAAGAGATTTTCTATTCACCAAAACTGTCAGACTGCCTCTTGGCCCCACCCGGCCTCTTGTTCTGTGGGTACTGGAGTTTTTACTTAGAGGGAATGCTGTGAGGACGTGAAGTGTACCACTCGCCTGCATCTACTGCTGAGGTGAAGAATTGGAGTTACAGGCTTCATGGTGTGTACAGAGACAAGTTTACCCACTTTAGCCAGTATCCTGGCTGAGATTAAAACAGGGCATCTCCTGAATACAATTTACTGTTTGAGCATACCTTCTTGGTAATAGTTTATGTACTGTTGAATGCTATGCTTCCATTATCATAGTAGATCACCTACCCTGATGATGGAAGCTGTAGGTTCCTCTGAAATGTTGATAGACACCTAGCAAACTGCATGGTTTCACATTCCAGAAGGTGGTCATCTTCATAATCACCACAGTATTGACTGAAATCTCACATGTAGTGTATTGTTTATGTGAATGGGTGACTTTGAGTTTCGTGAGTATTAATAGCAGTTATTGTTCCCCTAACCCAAGTGTTTTTTTTTTTTTTTGTTACGGGCAACTTGCTTCTTGCTGAGCATTAACAGAGGCTATTGGTCTCCTGATGCACATTTCCCCTTTATCTTACCAGGCTCTTTGCTTTCTAGGAGTATAATACCTGTGATTGCCAAGAGAATGTTCTATTTTGATTACATTGTGGCATTGAAGCACTAACACTGTGCATAAAGGTTTAAAAAAGTAGGACATATAAAGAGCCTGTAGTATATCTCTTTACTGAAGCACTTCCGAATTTATATTTGTGCTGATAATAGTGAGTTAGTTCTTCAGACAGGATCAGACATCCGTTGGGGATTGACATGTGACTTTTAAGGTCTGTAGTTTTAGCTATCCCTGGTACAGAAAAGCACTTCCTACCCATGTATAAGCAGTTGTGTGTATGTTGTTTGTGTGGTTGGTTGGATTGCAGAAAAGGAGAAAGTGTACAATCGTCAGTATTCTGCACCAATCCTGAAGAGGAAAAGCTCCCGGTTTGGACTTGGTCAGTTCCTAGGCTCAATCCCTCCCAATAACAGTGTGCCAGGTAGCGTGTAGTTGGTAGATGTAGTAAACAAGCGTGGCTTGGCGTCATACGTGCTGTGATATGGTAATGTTCGCAATGTCGTCCGTCATATCTCTTCTTTATCTGCATTATGATTGCTTGCATGATATATGTCCTTCCAACTTAACTTGATGCAGACATGGAATTAATGTCTTTAAAACAAAATTTTTACATTTATATATTTGAACTCAAACATTAATTATTCTTTTTTTGTGGGTGAATGTGTATCAGGTCTGGATGGAACTGTGGTTTACAACTTGGGATATGATGACTGTTCTGGTCATCCCATACTGTACCTACTCATTCTAGCAGGAGATTTAAGCTGTAGGTAGCAGCTCTAGCCATGTCTGTTTTTTTTAAATTACAGCTGTGTGTGTGAGATTGTATTGCTGTTTTTTTTACAAAATTTCTTAATTGCAATTTATTTTCTGTATGTGGAAAGAAACTTTTTCTTGTATGTTAATAATTTTTTAATATTGTAAATGGATCACAAGTGATCTTGCTAAATTGCGCAGCCTGCTGTTGGGAATGTTGTATACCTCCTGTGTTGTGGAGGGAAGTATTTGCCCATCAACACAGTATTGCATTCTGAAAGACTTGAATACCTTCATCTAATCTTCTGTCCAAACCTCAAGTTTTAGAAGTCTGTTGTCATCCTGTCAGTCATAAGGCCTAGTTGGCCTGTGTTATAAAACAGAATATTTTAATATTTTTACAGTTATTCTGGAGGTTACTGAACAGAATGAAAGTGTGTCCTCTAAGTCACATCAAGTAAGTTGAAAAGGTACCAGGAGTATTCAAGATACTTTGTGGTGTGGGCAAGAAGAGCTTATGGAATTTAGCTTCATCACTCTTGTAGCAGCTTTCACTAAACGTTTGAGTATTTGTGTATTTATTTTATGAGTTTCACATTATGTTTTGTGTGTTGTTCAGAGTGTGAATAATTTTCTTCTGTAGGGCTGAAATTTTGGATGCATGTGTTTTCATGTTATTTGGATGTTGTTATAGTTTATAACATATTATTTCATCAGGAATATAGTGTTTTATCTCTTTTTGCAGAGGGGTTTACTGTGATCATTACAATTTAGAGGTAAGATGTTGAAATTTATTGAAATGTAATGAACAGTTCAGTCAGCAATGGTGACAGTTGTGACATTGCAGCACTGAAGTACATTTCTTGCATTTATATGGAAGTATCTTGTATTATAGTGCATATTTCAAAAATATTTTATTAAATACATATAGTAATATTTAGATACTGGCACATACCAAGGGCATGTACATAGCCGTAGTATTTTTATATGATTTCAGTAGTCTGCAGTTGACCAGCAATATATTATGTTATGTTTACCATCTCTCTAGATTGTCTGAGCATGGTTTATATGTCATCTCTTATGGTTATGTGATATGCAAGAAAGATTGAATTTTACATAACGATATTTATCATCATGTGACATCATTATGTTAGATCCAGCTGTTTGTTAAGAGACTATGTATGTACTATTAATCATTCCAGATTTATTCAGAAAGAAACAGTTGTTACATGTGATTTTCTGATACATCTGTAAGAATATCTGTTATCTTGCAGAATTATTCATCTATATGGTATGGTATTCAACAGTAACAAAAACTTATAACAAATGTACTTTGTTTTGTAAAGTGTGTCTGAGGTATCATGAAAGTCTAAGCCTCTTGAGATAACATCTTTAAAAGAGGGGGCATTGTCATTTATAAAAGAAATGTGTTTGGCTGTATTTTTGTTTTCTGCTGTCAGCAAGCAGTACAAAGCAACTCTCCACCAAGTAACCCTCTTTGTAGTATATTTCAAATACTGCAGAAATATGATCTCATTCAGAATGTGAAGACTTCTTATCTTCTTGCACCACTTTCATTATTTCCCTCAGTTTTTCAGAAGCTACACTTGTGAGTAATAATAAATTAACACAGTTGACTTCACACTCTGACCATGTTTGCAGTTTCAAAATAATGCATTCATAAACAGAAGAAACAAAGAAGATTCATATGTTGTTGAATATCAGCTGGGTTTTACATTATGGTGTACATGATGGTCTGACACATGAGGCCCTTACAGTAGATTAATTGAGGGCTGTTGATTGGTTTACCTACAGATGGCCATATTCACTTACTGAATGCTGGTAGCGCCAATGATGATGGAAACTTGGTTGGTTTTTTGCATCGTGTTATTGACTTGGAGGAAGCTGACAGAGAGACAATGCATCTGCTGGTGTTCCTTCTAATGCAGTTTCTCTCCAGATCAGACCAGGTAGCCCTTATATACTGATTGTGTAAGAAGTGAATGCAGATATGAAGATTGCATTGCAGGAAATTATATAGTATGGTGGTTTTCAGAAATGTTTTGAGTAGCTGTGCAAACATAGGCAGAATCATGTGGCTCCTGAAGGATGGTATTTTGAAGGCAGCTGCATCTCAAGGGGTTTTGGTGCAGCAAGTTCTGTTTGTTGGTCCTGTTATTTAACACCTTGATGCTGTGGCACCAGTTTGTGCCTGTCTTAATGTTAACTCACATTTCTGTTGAATAAAGAGAGACCAACTTGATGTCACTTGCTTTATTATTTCATTATTTAATGCTCAACATGTTTCAGATGTTAATACATCCATCCTCAGGAGCTTGCGACTTATTTGTTGAGTTATT
>Ga0123357_10009092_pt1 | contig 12503 bp, 14 predicted proteins | sample TergutEmb28metaG_FD_89873 | JGI IMG/M metagenome (GOLD analysis project Ga0123357, IMG submission 89873) | Embiratermes neotenicus P4 segment gut microbial communities from Petit-Saut dam, French Guiana - Emb289 P4 | ecosystem: Host-associated > Arthropoda: Insects > Digestive system > Gut ... | reverse complement strand
TTTCATAAAAGTAAAGTGCCCTGACTGCGGGAATGAACAGATAGTATTCAGAAAAGCAGCCACAAGAGTGAACTGCCACGTGTGCGGTTCCGTCCTTGTCGTGCCCAAAGGCGGCATTGGAGAGATCAAGGGCGAGATAATTGAGGTAGTCGGCTGATGTCGAGGGCCAAAGGCTTTCCCGAGAACGGAGAACTCGTCGTCTGCACTGTGACCAGTGTAAAGAACTTCGGCGCCTTCGTCACTTTGGACGAATATAACGGGAAGGAAGGATTCGTCCACGTAAGGGATGTTGCCACAGGCTGGGTAAAGTACATCAGGGACTTCATAAGGGAAGGACAGAAGATCGTCTGCAAAGTTCTGGGCGTAGACTCTTCAAAAGGTCATATCGACCTTTCCCTCAAATCTGTTAACGATCACCAAAAAAGAGAGAAAATCCAGCAGTGGAAGAATGAGAACAAGGCCGAGAAACTTGTGGAGATTATCGCAGAGCGCATCTCCGTCTCGGTAGACGACGCATATGATATGTTCGCCAAAGATCTCCTCGAAGCGTATGAGACCCTCTATGAAGCATTCGAGTCGGCTGTTGCCTACCCCGATGACTTCACCGAAGAATTCTCCGGAGACTGGGTGGGAACTTTCATGGAGGTCGCAAAAGAGAACGTTACTCCTCCATTTGTTGAGATAGAAAGCATTCTTGAGATGACGTCTTCGGCACCGAACGGGATCGAGCTCATCAAAAAGGCGCTTATGGCGGGCCTCAAAGCGGCTGACGGCGGTAACGCGGTAATTACTTCCATAGGCTCTCCAAAATACAGGGTCGTTGTGACCGCAAGCGAATACAAGGATGCCGAGGATATCATGAAAAAGGTCACCGCCAAGACAATGAGTGAATTCACGGCCGCGGGCGGGGTTGTTACCCTTAAACGCGAGAGTAAGTGAGATGACCTCTTCCCTCAGAAGATGTACCTCATGCGGAAGATACACTATTTGTGCTAAATGTCCATCTTGCGGGACCGATTCCCTTTGTCCGGTCCCGGTAAAGTTCTCGCCTGAGGACCGTTACGGAGAATACAGAAGGAGATCGATAATAAAGGAGTACGGAGAGAATGGAAAGCATCATCGTCTATGATAGCAAACCTTCTCTGAAAGATCCTCTTTTCATTGAATGTTTACCGGGAATAGGGAATGTAGGCAAGACCGCAGGCGATTTCATAGCCGATTCGCTCAACGCGGAAAGATTTGCAACCATCTATTCCAAGCATTTCCCTTCGCAAGTACTTCTTGATAACGAGAACATCATCGAGATGATGAACAATCAGCTTTGGTACGCAAAGGATGTCAATGGGCGGGATATCATTTTCTTAAGAGGAGACTGCCAAAGCTCTACCCAAGAGGGACAGTTCGAACTCTGCGTGGAGATCCTGAATATCATTATGGAATACGGGATAACGGGGATCATCACCCTCGGGGGCTACGGCACCGGTCAGATGGTCGATTCTCCGCGCGTGTTTGGAGCCGTGTCGAACCTGAAAATAAAGAAGGAGTTCAAAGACTACGGAGTGGAATTCCCTCCGGGAGACCCCAGCGCCGGAATTATAGGTGCCAGCGGACTGTTCATAGGGCTCGGGAAGGTCTACGAGATACCGTCCATATGCCTTATGGGAGAAACATCTGGATACTTCATCGATCACAAGAGCGCGATGGCAATGGTTTGCATTTTAATGAAAAAATTAGGTGTGGAATTCGATCTCAAGGAGCTTCAGGACAAATCAGAACAGCTTGATGAGATCACGGCAAAAGTCAAAGAGATGGGAGAGCGCGACCGCCCCGACCTTGGCTATATTGGTTGATTCGTCTCAAATAATTACATTTAAATAGAGTATCTATTATCTTGTCTTACCTCACCTAGCTCAGCCTGGCTAGAGCGGCTGACTGTAGAGTGTTCTCGGAGAGATCCGATACAGCCGCTGATATCAGCAGGTCCCCTGTTCAAATCAGGGGGTGGGGACCATTCCTATCTGGATTGGGGATTTATTGAGGAAATTAATAAAATGCGGCTTCATCCATTTATGGCTATCTTCAGCACATAATCTGGTATTTGTGAAAATTATGCCCCAGCCTGTCGGCTGAGGATTTAATATTGTTTCATACCGCTTTTTGCAGTTTGCTCAGCAACAGCTCCGCCGCATCCTTCGGAAAATCAGGGGATGCGTTTTCAAGCATTGCTTCCAGCAGTTCTCGCACCTCTGCGCTTTGCGGAAGCATGTAGTTGGATTCGCGAAGAATATCTTCCGCCATAAGGCTGTTGGATCTTGCGACCGCTTCGGCAAACTGCTTGGTCACGGCACTGTTCGAGTTTGCGGCAACTGTCTCCGCAATCTTCTCTTGCCGCATCTTGCTTGCTCCGAGCGAGCGCTGCGTCGCAATGACGGTTTCTGTTTTAAGCTGCTGCGGAGGGTATCTTTCCGGAACCATGGATATTGCTCCGCCCGGACAGGATTTAACACACTCCATGCAGCCCGGGAGGCACTTGGTCACGTCGATGATGCTGTTTTCCGTATTTGTCGCTCCCGTGGGACAAACGTACAGGCACATGCAGTCTTTGCTGCAAAGTTGGACATTTCTATAAGCCGGCATAGAATTACCTCCTCTCTATCTGTTTGATCTTATTACGCGGCACTTTGCAAACGGGGCAGACCTCAGGCGGGGTATCGCCAATGTATATGAACCCGCATATGTCGCAAACCCATATTTTCGTATTGGCAAGCATTGCATCGCCTTCTTTGGCGAAACGCTCCAATAGCGATTCCATCACATTGCTGACCTTTTCGCTCCATACGAGAGAACGCAGCGCACCCCTGTCTCCGACGGCGTTCGCCGCAGCCTTTGCGGCAGGGAATTGTTTTGCGAGATCTTCGTTAAGCATAGCTGCCGCATCTTTCAATGTCTTTCCAGGTTCTGATGCGATCTTTCCTTTGAAGTAGTCGGCGATCTTATAGAACGCATCCATTTCGGCGTTCAGACGCTGTTTTTCGCATCCTTTGGCAAGACTTGAACAGATCGCGGAGATCTCACCTGCGGTAAGTTCTCTGAGGCGGTCTGCATGCTCATCCTCATCGGATGATGTTACTGCCTACGCGGAGGTTTCATCTTCTATCAGATCAAAAGCGGTTTTCGGAGCACCACATAGGGGACATCTCCAATTTTCTGGCAGGTCTTCCCATTTTGTCCCTGGCGGAATGCCGTTTTCGGGATTCCCCTTTGCTTCATCGTATATGTGCCCGCAAATGGAACATTTGTATTTGCTCATGACACTATATCTTTTCAGTCGATTATTAATTCTTCCGATATACGAGCGCATGGATGGATTTTGAGAATTGCTCCCTCGTGCCCCCTTCGTCAAAAAGGCGTTCCGCAAATAGACAGCAAACTGTGTTTTTTGAATATGGATTCATCGGAGTTGGCCCAATTGGGATGCATTTCTCAAATGTCTGTTCTCTATGCAGTTGAATGGCCATTCTTCATCTGACAATCTGACCTCTCCCGATATCTGGGGAGATTATACGCTCCTATCCCTGTAATGCTCTTAACGTCTGGTTTATTATAGTTTTTCTTATTAACGATTTTCGTTTATTTCGTTAATATACTTTGCATACATTGCGCAATTTCTGTTCTGAATTTTTATGGGTTATGATAAGGTCGAATGATTAATGTCCTGCTCCAGCATATCATGGCGGATCAATCCCCTTATCCTTAGGTGATTTTATATTTTCACATATGGTGGAGTTGTTATGAAAGATGCGGATAAGACGATAGGCGATTTGATCGACAAACAAAAGGTTTCTTTTATAAGTTCGATCGACAGCGGGGGATATCCAAACACAAAAGCAATGCTGCCGCCAAGAAAACGTGAAGGTATCAGAACTTTTTACTTTACGACGAACACATCTTCGATGCGGGTATCGCAATATCGTGAAAATCCAAATGCCTGTATTTACTTTTGCGATAACAGATTCTTTCGCGGCGTTATGCTGAAGGGTAAAATGGAAGTGTTGGAAGATAGGGTAAGCAAAGAAATGATCTGGCAGGATGGCGATACCATGTACTATCCGCTGGGCGTCACCGATCCTGACTATTGTGTTTTGAAGTTCACTGCCGACAGCGGGAGATATTACAGCGATTTTAAATCTGAAGATTTTACAATCAATTGACACAGAATAAATCTGGATCTGCCGCCATGCAAATGTGTAAGGATTAATTAACCCAGTGCCGATGACCTTCTATGGAAAGGTCCCCAGTTTGGGATGTGCTCCGATCTGGAAAAGCGGTCGGAAGAGATACGCCCGGCCATGATGCCTATGACCAAGCATTAACGGAATGCATGGAGAAGAGATTAGTATACAATACCTCACAGCTTTCCGCAGAAGAGAGGAAAGCCGTGCTTTCAGACCTGCTGGGTTATCAAGTCGATGCGGGAACCAAGGTTGTCCCCCCTTTTCATTGCGACCTCGGGTTCAATATAAAGCTCGGAAAGAATGTTCTGATCAACTATGACTGTATCCTTCTGGATACGGGAGAGATATCGATCGGAGACAATACTCTGATCGGTCCTGGAACAAAGATAGTTACCGCTAACCACCCTCACAATGCAGAAAAAAGAAGGGACTGGTCCGTATCCTGTTCTCCAGTAAAAATAGAAGAAGATGTTTGGATCGGTGCGGGAGTCGTCATTATTCCTGGTGTGAAGATCGGTGCCAGATCCATCATCGGTGCTGGGTCCGTGGTCACTAAGGATGTGCCTCCCGACACTGTTGTCGCCGGGAATCCTGCTAAGATCCTCAGGAAATTATGATCACATCTCTTTCCTTGTGAACACGAACCACGATAAGAGCATGGTTATTGCACCCCATGCCATCATAGCACATATTCCATTTACAATGCTGAAACCATCCAGTCCCGGAATGCTCTGGATGCAGGCCTGCACCGCAATAGATGCCTGATCAAGCATATACCATGGGAAGTCAGTAAAGCCATTCGCAGCGTAGATAATTCCGCTGATAATTGGTATCAGCATGAACGGCGTAAAAAATGTCATAACTGCCGCGTATCCGAACTTCTTCATGACTGTGCTGAATAACGCCGCAATCGCAGAGACGGCGAACAGATATAGCATTAAACATCCAAACGAGGCTAGGTATTGGCTCACCGAAGGTGCACCGTCGAGGAACAGAGCTGCTACTGCCATTGCCGCATAGTACCCTATCAGGACCACTGCCTCTATGATGAAGCACCCTATGAACTTGCCAATGTATATTGTGGTCTTCTTCACCGGCCTGGTGAACAGAATAAGGGCTGTCCTCTCTTCAAACTCCGACACATATGTGGATGCTGCAAAAAGTGCTGCCGCAATGATCACCAAAAGGCCAATCAGCGAAAAGTGAGATGAGAGGAAGCCCGCCATATTTTCGTATGGGCTGTTAAAAACATATGGCAAGAAGGTAATAGTTGAAAATATTGCTGCGGCAAGTATGGCCCATATCTGAAATCTCCTTCCACGGATGAATTTCTTCATCTCATTCCTGGATATTACAACTATCTGTCTCAGATCGTCTCTTTCTACGTACATTATCTCGACTCCGCTATGAGGTTAAGGTAAGAAGTCTCAAGTGTGTCCTGTTCAGCCATACCGCATATTCCGGCATTCAGCAAGCCCAGATCGCTGAACAATTTTGCCCTTGCGTCAGCATCGCCGTTGAATCCGATCTCAATGTCATTGCCAAAGCGTTCTGCAGATACTACATTGTCCATTGAAGAAATGCTACTGAGGAGAGTTTGTGTGGGTACGCCGTTGAGCTTGGCGATGAACTTTCTTGTATCTCCAGATTTTATTAGTTTGTCGATCTCATCGTGTATCAGAAGTGTGCCATGGTTAATCATTGCAACTCTATCGCAGAGATCACCGACCTCATATAGGAGGTGAGAACTCATAATTATTGTAAGTTCTTTCTCATTCCTGAGGTTCTTCAATATTTCTCTGGTCTCTGCCATCCCTCTAGGGTCGAGGCCTGATGTCGGCTCATCGAGTATAATCACGGTCGGGTTGTTCATAAGCGCCTGGCCGAGGGCGATCCTCTGCTTCATTCCTTTGGAGAATGTCTCGATGCGCTTATTCGCCCACTCGGTCATCTTGACCTTCTCGAGTATGTCATCTGTCTCGCTAGCAATGGCTTCGTGACTCATGCCTAGTATCTCACCAATATACTTCATCGTCTCTGCCGGTGTGAGGTATGAATAGAATTCGGGTGTCTCCACCACAGTTCCAACACTGGACAGTGCCTTCTTTGGATCTATTGTCACATCCACTCCGTTGAGATATGCCTTCCCCGCTGTAGCATTGATCAGGTGAGTGAGCATCTTCAGCGTGGTGCTCTTTCCCGAGCCGTTCGGTCCCAGGAATCCAGTGAAACTGTTCTTCTTTATACTAAGATCCAAATTGTTAACGGCCACGAACTGGCCGTATTCTTTCCGCAGACCTACAATCTCGATCGGGCTATCGGATGACATAAACTGCGTTATACAGCGCCTATATATCAATCTATTTACAGTTGACGTATCAACTGATTAATCTTTCCTGCCCATATTTCTCTTTGTTCCGCGCCTAATGGTCTTTGCCATCTGGTACGACTGCACCTTAATAACAGCGGGAGTATAATCCAAGAAATTATAGAAAGATGTCAAACCTGTAAGTGCCCTTCTCGGGAAGTCCTTTTCACTTCCTCTGACAAAGTTCTCCCCTTTGAGGATATTGTTCAGAAAACTTTCCACATCGTCCGCTTTGGATATCGTCACGACCGACCCCAGGTCCTCCGCGATGTGCCCATCGCTTCCGCCGGTTATACCCAGACCATGTTTTCTGAAGGACCTTATCGCTTCGATGTTGTCCTTGCGGGTCATCCCTCCGCAGATCACCTCATACGCATCCAGCCTGCTTACCGTCTCATCCGAAAGATATCCTTTCCTGTTGCATATCTCGACACCTTTGTTCGATCCCAGATACCCCATGGGATGCGCCCCCGATACGACGCAATTCTGATCCTCCAGAAGATCAAGGAGCTTCTCTGTTGTGCAATCCCTGAGGGCAAGCCATGGGCACGACTGCAGCCGCGGCCGGATGTTCTCCTGCCAAAAGTCTCTCAGGTCTTTCATTTCATAGAAATATGTGAGTATATGCGGCCCGTCCGATGTGCTCACTTCCATTCCGGGGATAACGAACACGTCCTCTTTCTCAAGATCTATGGCCTCAAGCGAACTGATAAGGTTGTGGTCGGTGACCGCCATGCCGACATTCCTCAACGCTGCTATCTTCAGCAGCCTTTTGATGTCGCTGTATGAGTCTGAACAATCAGTGTGTATGTGCATATCGGCGCAGAGGCATCCTGTCTGTGCGATGCACTCCCAGTCCGGATCCTCGAACTTGATCCTCGGACTGCCGTTCGCCTGATTCACCTCAGGCATAGCGAGCGCCACATCTCCTCCGAATCGGAAAGAACTTCTTCCTCATCGATGGTGCATATCGTGCCGTCCTCAAGAACGATGTCCCCCTGGCACATGACCGTCTTCACATTGGATGATGATCCTGAATATATGATATTGGATATCATGTTCTCAGGAAGCAGCGGCCTGAGATTTGGCGATCTGCCGTTGAGGATCACTATGTCGGCGTATTTCCCCTTTTCAATAGACCCGAGTGAATCCTGCATGCCTATTGCCTTTGCCGCATTCACTGTGGCGAAATCCAAGAGTTCCTGCGCTTTCGCAACGGTGGGGTCCCATCTGCTGGATTTCTGAAGGAGCCCCAGGATCTTCATCTCTGACATAAGGTCAAGGCTGTTGTTGGTCGTGCTCCCGTCCGTTCCCACTGTGACGTTCACTCCGTATTTCCGGAATTCCGGTATCGGCGCGACCCCTCCGGTCGCTAATTTCATGTTGGAGACCGGACAGGATGATACTGACATCCCCGCATCGGCCATCAGTCTTACCTCATTCATCGTCAGCCATGCCGAGTGTGCGGCTATCGCGTTCTTACCGAGCACGCCGATGTCGCTCAGCCATTCTGCCGGCCTTTTCCCGGTCTTTCTTTTGTGGTCGTTGACCTCTCCTCTGGTCTCGGAAAGATGGAATGTTAATGGGATGTTCTTCTCATCGGAGAATTCCTTAGCCCCTCTGCATGTCTCTTCGTTGCAGACATAAACTCCCTGCAATCCTGCCCCGGGAATGATCTTCCTTTTACTCTTGAAATTGTCGTGGAACCTCTTGCAGTTCTGCAAAGGATTTCCCTTCTGGGTCGTCAGTTCTTCATCGAGGACGCACCAGCACAGTACGCCCCTTATCCCCGCCTCGGCGGTCGCTTTCGCAATGACATCCTCTGAGTAATATAGGTCCACAAAGGTCGTTGTTCCGCTGCGGACCATCTCCGCGCATCCTATCTTTGTACCGATGCCCAGATCCTTATCCGTCCTGTCGGAATCTATCTTGAATACCTTTTCCAGAAACTTGGGGAAAGGGATGTCGTCGACAACGCCTTTCATGACCGTCATTGCGATGTGCGTATGAGTGTTTATCAGCCCGGGGATAACAATGTCGCCCGATGCGTTGATCTCTCTGTCGGCGGTCCCGTTGTATTTCTCTCCGACGGAAACTATCTTCTCTCCGTCAATTACCAGATCGCCTTTCAGTATCCTTCTCTGAGGGTCCTGAGTGACGATCCATGCATCCCTGACGGCTGTTATCATGCTTCTGGATTCCTATCTTATGTAATAACCGTTTCGCAGATTGAAAAAAAGATATAGAGATACTGCCATCAGATTGCATGGTGTTTCGAATAACATTCCTTGGAACGGGCGGTGGAAGGCACACCGCCATGTATCAGACGCGTTCCACGGGAGGGATGCTTATAGAACACGGCGAGGGGAAACATCTTCATGTGGACCCGGGGCCGGGCGCCATGACGAATATGAACAGGATACACTACGATCTCTCGCGGACCGATTCGGTGATCGTCTCTCATGCGCATCCTGATCACTATTCGGATGCGGAGACCGTGATCGAAGGGATCACATTCGGAGGCTGGAAGAAAAGGGGGCATCTCTACGGCAGCCCCACGGTCATTAACGGAGAAGGGACGCTGGGGCCGTGCATATCAAAATATCACCTGAATATTATCAAAGAGACCACCGTGCTTGAACCCGGCGCCGTCCTTGAGATAGACGGCATGAGGACGGAGGTCTGCAGGACCGAACACAGCGACCATACCAATGTCGGCTTCAGGTTCGACAGCGGCAACGGGATGGTGTCCTATGTTTGCGATACGGGATACTCCGAGAGCATTGCCGAGCAGCATAGGGGGAGCCGCGTACTGATACTTCCCGTAACGACGCCAGACGATCTGCGGATCCCATATCATCTATGCACGGCGGATGCGGCCTCATTCATCAACCTTGTGAAGCCGGAACTGGCTATATTCATCCATCTCGGGATAGTGATGATAAAGAGGGGGCCGGAAAAGCAAGCAAGCGAGACCGAGAGCAAGACCGGAGTAAGGACCGTGGCAGTCAGAGACCTTGATACTTTGGAGGTCGGAAAAACGCTCTCGATATCGCCGTCCAGAACATACAATGACGAGTGGATACCAGACAGTTCCCCGTGACCGCTTTTCTGCATGGACAATGCTTAAATCCTCTGTGTGCATGTTTCGGCAATGAGTCTCGAGTCCAGGGTGTTGGAGAAGATCAAACCGACCGCCGAAGAGATCGAGTCGATCAACAACGCCGCGAACGCTTTGAAAAAAGAAGTAGAGGACTACGTGAAAGAACACGGCATCGACGCGGAGATCCGTTTTGTCGGTTCCTATGCAAAGGGCACATATCTGTCCGACCCTGACATCGATCTTTTCATCCTTTTCCCCGAGACCGCCCCTCTGAAGGAGCTTGAGGCCATCGGGCTCTCCATCGGAGAAGCGATAATGAAGGACGGGGAGAAGATGTACTCGGAGCACCCCTACACGCGCGGAAAATACCGCGACATGGATGTTGACCTTGTACCGAGCTACGCCATCAAAACCACGGATAAGCTGAGAACGGCTGTCGACCGTACCCCTTTCCACACACGATACATATTCGACAATCTCAAAGATTCGCAGAAGGATGAGGTCAGACTCCTTAAGAAATTCATGAAAGGCATAGCGGTATACGGTGCAGAGCCGAACACAAGAGGGTTCTCCGGATACCTGTGCGAGCTCCTTGTCATCCATTACGGAAGTTTTCTGAAGGTGCTGGAGGGAGCGGTCGGGTGGAAGGAAGGAACGATAATATCAGTGGACAAGAAGGGTCCGCCGATAATGGGTCCTCTTGTGGTATATGATCCCGTAGATCTGAAAAGGAATGTCGCCTCCGCTGTCCACTTGGATACCATGGCGCTTTTCATAGTGGCCGCAAAAGCATACTTGTCCTCTCCATCGGAGAAGTTCTTCTTCCCCCTGGACAGAGAGCCCTACTCCAGAGAAAAGCTGCAGAACATATCGGACACCAACGGCGCGAGGATCGTCTCCGTCATATTCGACAGACCGGACATCATCGAGGACAATCTTTACTCCCAGCTATGGAAGACCCGCTATGCGCTTACGAGAAAACTGAACGATTTCGATTATAATGTCCTGAGAGCGGTCCATGAGATGTATGACAAGAAACTTGAGATCGTCTTTGAGCTTGAGCGCGATGTCCTCTCCAAGACCTACAAGCACACGGGGCCTCCGGTCTGGGTGAAGGCCGCCGATTCATTCCTTTCTAAGTGGAAGAACAACATCTACGGTCCGCCGTTCATCGAGGACGGGTGCTGGAACGTGATCGCTGAGAGGATGTACTTTACCGCGAAAGAGATGCTTGCCGATGAAGCGGCCGTCTCCGGGATCGGAAGAGAGATAGATCCGCGCAACATGAGGATCAGAGACCATGAGACCTCCCTTAACGAGACCAATCCCCTTCTGCTCACTGAATTACTTGACCCAAAGAACAGCTGGGAGATCTGACCGTTCACATGAACGGTGCGTTGATCAACAGAATGCCTACGCCGAGTGAAAGCATCAGGAAAAGGAAATAATCTAACAACAGCGCCTTTATATCGAGAAGGTCTGCGCGGAATCCCAACAGGATGAGCATTTTCTTCATTGCGAACACCCATACAAACGCCAAAAGGGTAGCATACATCCACCCGTTGTTCACATCGAACCTGTAAAGCAAAGAACCCACTATCCCCATGACCACGGCCAGGCCGACTACTACGAACTGCACCTTCGTTCCGTAGATGTCCTTGAGGATGAATTCGCGCTCATCGAACTCGGAAGGGATGAACTCGTATTCCTCTTCCTTCTCTTCAAGAATGCGCCTTTTCTTCTTTGCCATGGTTCTACTTAATTCCCATTTACAATATAAACGTTTATGCGGGAGAGCACAAAACCAGCGAAGAACCTCACTTTCGGGATATTCGGTCACCCCCTAATTTCGCTTATATACTCAAAAAAGCTTGAAGATTCTAGTGAGTTACAATGACCACAAAAACCCTAGAAGACATACCAGGAGTAGGACCAGCCATAGCAGAAAAACTCCGTGAAGGTGGGTACACAGAATTAATGGTCATTGCCGTAGCTTCACCGAAAGACCTTGCGGAGACCTGCGAGATCGGTGAGAAGAAAGCAATGGATATCATTGAGGGAGCAAAGCTCTGTGCGGACATCGGCGGATTTGAAACAGGAGATAACATCCTCGAACGTCGTAAGGCAGTAACAAAGCTTACGACCGGATCGAAAGCCTTCGACGAGCTTATGGGCGGAGGATTGGAAAGCCAGGCCATCGTAGAGTTCTTCGGCGAGTTCGGGAGCTGCAAGACCCAGGTCTGTTTCCAGCTTGCCGTGAATGCCACATTGCCGGAAGAGAGGGGAGGGTTGGACTCCGATGTTATCATCATCGATACGGAGAACACCTTCAGACCCGAAAGAATAATCCAAATGGCAAATTATCTGGGCGTTGACCCCGACGATACTCTGAGACGGATACATGTGGCAAGGGCTTTCAACTCCCAGCACCAGATCCTCCTTATCGATAAAGCCCTCGAGCTTGCGCAGCAGAAGAAGATAAGGCTGATGATCGTAGATTCCCTCACATCTCACTTCAGGGCGGAGTACCTCGGAAGGGGGGCTCTCGCAGAGAGGCAGCAGATACTCAATCGCCACATGCACGATCTGCTGAACTTCGCTACCCTTAATAATGCCGTTATTGCCGTAACGAACCAAGTGGCCGCCAAACCGGATGCGTTCTTCGGCGACCCCACAAGACCGATCGGCGGGCACATCGTCGGGCACACCGCCACATTCCGTCTCTACCTCAGAAAGGGCAAGGCCGGAAAGAGGATCGCCAGACTGATCGACTCGCCGAACCTGCCGGAAGGAGAGG
>Ga0123357_10009091_pt1 | contig 12503 bp, 7 predicted proteins | sample TergutEmb28metaG_FD_89873 | JGI IMG/M metagenome (GOLD analysis project Ga0123357, IMG submission 89873) | Embiratermes neotenicus P4 segment gut microbial communities from Petit-Saut dam, French Guiana - Emb289 P4 | ecosystem: Host-associated > Arthropoda: Insects > Digestive system > Gut ... | reverse complement strand
TTGCCAACATGTAATGCACAAGCCTGTCATGGTGAGCATGGAGGACATTGCTGGGTGGTTTTGGTGGTGGTGGTGGTGGTGGTGGTGGTGGTGGTGGTGGTGGTGGTGGTGGGGTTACATACTGTTGCAGTTGTACTGTAATTTCATTCTGACATGGGAGGACATAAATGTTAAAGCAGAATTTAATCACACGTTTTAATGCCGACCATTTTAATTCTACTTATCAAGTATAAGAAGCTTTCATTCGAATGTGTCTGTGACTAAATAATGCAGCTTAGCTTCAAAATTCCTGCACAGTTATAAACTGGTCAGACTTTGAATTTTAATTTGTTCAGTGTGTTGAATGATTGCAGATGTTGCAGTTCTATATACCTGTATTGATCAATGTGATACACACAACTGTCTGTTGTATAAAGTGAAACCTTCTTAAGACAACCCCAGTAAAGAATTTTTCCTGCCTTTGATGTTCATACAAATTAGTAACCAACTTTTACCATAACATTAATATGTATGTATGTATGTATGTATGTATGTATGCTGCCCTTTTGTATGTTTCCCACTTAAAGGGATTTCCTGTCTAAGAAGTCTGAGAAGTTACTGATACAGTGAATTTTGGCCCTCTAATACATCTTTTGCATCAAAATCTTAAAGAAACAGGTATCCAAAGTTGCCATTTGTTCAATTTGTTCCCAACATGCAGTGATGAAATAACACCTTCAGTTCATAAACGTTAATCTCCAACTAGAAAAATGATCCATAACCTCAAAGTTGGTTTCCTCCACAGATCAGAGATACAGGCAAGTAATTCGGTGTTAATCTGTTCAAACTGTGGTGGGAAGAAGTGACATCACATTTCAACTGAGCTGTCATCTGTTACCATGTGTGCATTTCATGGAACGTGTGTTATGAGTCATGTGAAAAAGTATTAATTTAAAATTGAGTATGTGTGTACAGTTTTTATCCTGTAGGGCTATTAATTATTGAACACATGATGTGCTGGGCTACTGCATTAAATACTGGCATGAGACATAAGATGCTGTTATTTGAAGAAAATCTGAACTTTTTAAAGTTTGGTTGCTGCCTAAAATGTTGCTCCCAAAAATATTGCCAGAGTACTTGGCATTTATATGTCAACTTGAAATACAGGACAGTACTGTGAGTGGACAGCTGCATGCGTACAGTGAAAACATCAAAATATAGTATGGTGGAATTGGTAGTTATGGAATAGTTCTTAAAAAAACTGGCTGTTAGTCTGCTGGCTGTGCTTGTAAAATTTATGCGTTTTCTTCAAGAATGACACACCAAATTTGTTGAACTTTTCCAAAAAGTCTTATGAGGGTTTCCCTCTGTATTAACAACTTGTAGCAATATATATGTTGTGATTCATGACCTTTCATATGTGAAGAAGATAAAAGTCTTTGCCCTGCTTATTTATAGTGGTTTGTGATGTAGGCATTTGGGTTGGAATTGTTATCACAAGCTTTTGCTTTTTATTTTTATAGTTTTGTGACCTCATACATTAACAGGAAACAGACTGTAAACAATTTACCCCATAGTCTCTCAAAATAAAACTTCCCCATAAATACATGAATCAAATGATATAGGGGAACTATGGAATCCAGAGGTAGGGGCAAGTATACATATAACATCAGAGAAGAATCAGAGTAACAAATAATAATTTATTCTAAATAATTAATATACATATAACATAATGTACCTTCCTCAATGGGTGAATTGTCAGTTTGTCAGTGTTCCCATTTCACATACAAACACACTGAAAGTGTGATGTGTGTTATATACTTATGAAATGGTGTGGTAGTTTTGTGTTCACTAATCATGAAATAAAATGGCATCTCATTGGCCACAGCACCACGTAAGGGCCCTGGTAACATGGCCATCCTCAGTCAGATATGTAATTTTGAAGCAGAAGCGTTATTTCAAATATTGTTCCATTTTGAGCTGAAATAACAGAGAGATGTTCCTATGGCAAGCAGGTAACCAACAAATTGTTGAAGGACGTAAGGAAGGGGGAGTGTACACAACATTGACATAAAAAAATCTGCAGATATGTCATGGCACAGGTGAACAATGAACAGTAACCAATAGAAGATAAGAACCTTTCATGAGGTGCATTATGTAACCAGCTGCTGCTGTCTGTCTTATGCAGGGATGTGACAGAAGTTGTGTTCCCAACACTCATGTGTCCAGTCCCCAAGTCTGATGATGAAATCATGGGTGGATCCCCCGTAAAGCGGTTCCGCTATTCAGACCACTACCCATCGCCGTTAGGAAGTGGAATTGCATCGTCTCGCAAGTAAGTCATTGTAGTTAAAGCAGGGTACTAGAATGATGTACTTTACTATTTCTGTTCTCTCTGTTTTTTTCCTCTCTCTCTCTCTCCAAGGGTATGAAGGAACACAGGAAGTTTGGATATTGACAGACTGGCAAGGTTTAATTTTTAGGTATAGGCTATTGCTGTTTTCCAAAAACTGGGGTAAATGTAATTACAAACCTAGATGTCACAGTATGTGTTGTTGTAGTATTTATATCTGTAAGGGCAAGACATTTGAATATGAAGTGTCACAGTGCCTTCTGAGGCTTTGTTGCACACAACAGTCTTGTGCATCAGCTTTCATTCTGTAATGTAAATGTGCAGGTCTCTTAGTATGAATCACTAATTCAGAGTGTGTGAGTTGTGGTTGTGACGCTTGGCAGTGTCAAAATTGAAAGAGAGTATTCCCTGGATGCTGATATGGCTGGATACAGGGGCCAACTGACTGACATTGAAGTGGGAGCATCTGAAGGAAAATGGTTTTCATTCAGACTGAGATAGTGTACTTTTTATTTTCTCTCCCCCCCCCCCATTTCATTGACTATTTTATCTAACAGGAAATATGGCAGCATATTTTTTCAGAGGGTGTCAGTTCTTCTGTTAAACATTCCTCCAGTGCCCTATTATATTGTCATTGTCCTACTGTATACTGATTTTTTTTGTTAGGAACTAAAATCTGACATGAACTGCCAGAAAGTATACCATGGGCATTGATAGAATTAACAACAGACTTGTCATTCACATTTTGAACTCTTTTTGTGATGTGACTCGTGAGCTCTAGGAAGGTGGGAGAAAACATATTTCAAAACTTCTTAACAGTGACTTCTAGGACTTGAATGATATTAATTTGAATATTGCTTTAAAATGTGACATTTTATGACTGCTGATACACAATTTTGGAAAGAGAGTATGAAAATCACATTTCTTAATTCAGTATTTTGTGTCGGATTACATTTATGTTACATAATTATGTCTGTTTCTTTCCTTTATGTTTGATTGTAGAATTACTTAATGCTATTTTGGAAGATGCAGTCAAACATTTGACTTGGGTTTGGTTCAGAATTTTACAGAAAAGCCTGTACTGTTAAAGTGAATTGCACATGGCAATATACTGCTCCTGTGATAGAACAAATTGAATGGTGGACTGAATGAAGTCTTGTTGGCAGGAGGCTGGATCGGTTCTCCAATGTGGATGCACTATCTCTGCTCCAGACACCTCATGTCCGTAGGAGAGCGACCTTCTCAGCATCTCACCTGCAGGAGCAGCAAGACGTTTCCTCTTCTGCAGCCACTATGTTCACACCACAGTCAATTCTCAAGGTCCCTGTCAAACTGTGCCCTTGTATTGGTTCCATTGTTCCATATCTCATTGTTACACTTAAGATACAGATTGGAGTATACCTACGTAGTGCAACAAGAAAGTGCTGAAACTGAAATATACCAGTGCATATGGCAATATGTTTATTAATCATTGCCGTTTAAAATATTCCATGAGGGACTGAATGCACTGACTGCAGCATTCGTGTTAACATTGGTAACACTTAGAAGACTAGTCATCAGTGACAGAATTCTATTGAATATTAAAGAATGTATCAAATTTAGCAACATGTCACTCTGAATTTTGACATGGGAAAGAGGAAAAAGTCTGGTTTACTGTTAGCTGTTTCCACAGAATGTTTGCGTTCATTTAGTTGTGTGAGTTATTCATCACATAAACTGAGGGGCACAAACTTTGTACAAATTCCTCTCATAACCAGTTTGTGGTAATTATGGACTGTCTAGATCCTTTATTCAGGTGTAGTTCACTTTGCGTCATTCTGAGTACCATTCAGCTGCTAATCACTGTGTAAATAATGTGCTTCGTCCACCTATTCTATGTTGGGGAACATTTTCAGTCACCTACTTTGTGGGCCATCTTCTGCAGCCTCTCTGCCCATCAGAAACAGGCCTTCAAAATGTTGATGCTTGTGACTGAGCCTCATCCCCTAAAGTTGTTCATAACATTTCTTATGTTTCATTGTGGTTCTTTCCAAGTTTACACAAAATTCAATGTTGGTACATTATTCCAATTTGAGGTGACCAATGGCGCATTGAAACACAATGGACAAAGAACATCTGTATGAAACCACAGCATGATACCATCCAGTCAGATCTAGCTGGAGTGGGAGGGCCACACTTCATTGCATCACCAACAGCTTGTCATGAACCTGTACTTGTGGCGCATATTTATATTTCAGTTCCATTACTTTTTTGTCACACAGTTTAGACTTCCTTCTTTGTAACAAGTCAGCATTTTGTGACATTGTGGCTTTATGGTTGCCACTGTGAAATGTCAGCATAATGAAAATCAGATTAATGAAATTTTAAGTTAATGTTATTATGAGGTCTCCCCACAGAGAAATTTCAGATCTCTTATTTCCTTCTGTAGTATATGTCAGGAAAGGGCAAAATTTATTACACATGGAGTTTAATTTTGTCATATGATTAAACACTTAAACATTTCACATTTCATACATTCTTAAATTTGACTTTTTTGTATTGAAGAAGTGCTACAAAACAAGTGGTGTTGTGTGTCAGGTGCGGAAGGTGGTTCGTCACTCTGTTAGTTCGGACAATCTGTCACTGGCATCAGTCACAGGCACCTCAACCACACCTGAATTGCCAGTGGAGGAGGAAGAGGCTGTAGAGGAGAATATGCAAGGTAATTACATTTCAGTGTTTCTGTTATGTTTATATGAAGGCAATGTTATGGAGTCGCATATGAAAGTCATAAATTGTATAAATCTCCAGATGTAAAAGTGTGGAAGTAGTAACAGCTTCATTTTCAAGTTTGTTGGCACTGTTGTAGTATATGTGATGAAGTTCTAGCAGGAGCGGTAATCTTTTGTTAGTTTCAGATGAGGAAGTTCTACCAGGCAGGCAGATTCGCTTCAGTCTTCCATCAGCTGAACAGCAGGATAGAAATGTTACACCTGAAGACAGCCCGTTATGCCCAGTTACAAGGTAGGTGTTGTGACTGCAATTTGTGTGAAACTTGAACATGGAGTGTCTGAGAAGGAACACTGGTTTGTTCTAATAGACCTGAAACATGCCTTTTAGTGATCAGTGGGTAAAAACTTTAATGATTTATCACCTGTGTTTGTATGACTGTAATGAGTGGCTACAAAACTGAATATTTTCATACATGCAAAATAGTGAATTTTTGGCTGTAAAACATGTAGTGATTAAGTATTTGTGAATGTATGAGAACTCAAGTTACTCTGTATGCAAGAGGGCTAGGAACATGAAAGTTAGAAACAACCTTCATTGTTGTCTCAAGCTACTTACACTAGTACAAACAAATGTTGAAGACAGTGAGCTAGGCAGAATTTTCTTGAGTTCATGTAAATGATAACTTTGTGTTTTGACAGTGTGTTAGATAATATTATATTTCATTGCACAATTTATGCCTTTATTTTTTGTTGGGATTTTAAACAATGGAATCTCCATCTTTATGGAAGCTATCCTGTTGTGTTTATCACTTAATAAAGTATGCTGATTCAGTCTAACACAGTACAGGTTTGTTATAATTGACATTGTTGCCTTTACATGTGTGCTACATGTTTTGCCTCGAGGATGGCCTAAGTACAGGCCAAAACATATAGCACACATTAAAAGGCAATACTTTGAATTATAATAAACCTGTGTTGTGTTGGACTGAATAAGCGTAGTTTATTTAATTGAACCCCCATTTTTTAAGTTCTTAAAGTTAAGGTCTGTCTGGACCTCATCACAAATAAATTGCATACTCCTGCCATCCTTATCTTGAATTAACCATGAGCCCCAGTTTTTGATAACTTGGATCTGGACAGAAGTATTCAGGTTATTTGTGAAAATACAGTACATATGTTGCCCTGTCATGTTTTGAATCTTCTAGGTTATGCTTGCAAATAGATGGAAACAGGCCATCAGGGATAAAATTCCACTTGATCTACTCATTTTGATTTGTGTTTTTCTGTACCTTCTGAATTTATATATTTGAATGAATACTTTGTAATTTTATTGCATGACATAGCCATAATTTAATTTATAGGAAATATCTTTTGTTTAGGTCTGCCAAAAAGGCGAGCATTCTAGGTGTTACACCTCGCAAGGCACTGACACGCATTCGTCATCATGAGTCTGTTAGGTTTGACAGTTCCATCTGTGAAAAGAAGATGGCCAGCAGTGAGATGTTACAAATAGATGGCAATGAGAGTATTGGCCTGACAGATATGGAGCTGACATCTCTCGTTTCTCCACTTCAGAATCATGTATTGCAGGACCACGAGTCATGTCCTTCTCAGGCTGCAGGTACATATAGGCTATTCTGAACCCAAGCTGTAAGGACATGTTGTTGAGTTCATGTAATAAAATATACTTGGTTGGTTGCTGCTAATACCACAGGTTGTTGTTCATTAAAAGACTTAATATTTAGTGTACATAGTGCACTGGGGATATTTGTAATGCAACAAACTCTGTAACATGAACTGTTGACCCTTTGATGCTGAATAATGCATGTGCTGTGTCATGAAGTGCAGGGTTTGGCATATGTGTATGGATATGTTGGGATTTTTTTCCTTCTGCTTTTCTTCATTTTTTAAGAATATGCATGAAAAGACTGAATCATGTAATTTGAATTCAGTGTTTTGCAGATTCCACAGGTAATTTAATTCTGGCACAGAAGGTTTAATATTTAACATCACTGTTTGCAAACAGTTGTAACATGGTCCTTGCAAGCTTTGTAATATTCAAAGTTGGCACTAAATACATCATAAAGGAAGCTTTTATTTATGTTTACAGTAAAGTAAAAATGTTGGCATGTGATAATGGTGGTACTAAAAGCACATGTAATTGTATGGGGCACTGGACTCATTTTTATTTACATTGTTTTATTTTGTATTTTTTTAATTGCAGATTCTGCATTAGTGGCACAACAGCCCATAGAAGCCCCGAGAATTCAGCAGCAAGACACACAAGATAGTTCAAAGTCAGAAGTGTGCTTACTGGACAATGACTCTGTAAACATAGAGGATGATATGGATGTGTTTCACAGCCTGGAGAACAGTGGGAACACTGTTGACACTGTTGACAGTGTTAATCATACAGTAGCGGATAGTGCAGATATTCACATTGAGTCTCCTCTTAAGAAGCAACGAGTTGGTAACTCTGACAAGCAAAATGAGGAAGTTATTGCAGCACAGGTTAACTCTACAGGTGTAGAGGAAAATTTTGTGTTACATCCCACAACTTGGAAACTAGAAAGTAACCTTCAGAATTGTGTTAATGATAGACAGACAGGAGCAACAGATGATGTTGAAACGGGGCATGGAGTGGAGGAGCAGAGCATGGACATGGAAGTCACAGAATGTGTTGTACAGGAACAGAATGAAGAAATTGGACAGTGTGTTGACATTCCTGAAGCAGATATGAAAAAGAAAGAAAAGGCAATTACTGTAACCTCTGAAGATGGTAAGAATTTTAATGTCTGAAAATTTCATGCTACTGTGACAGAATGCCACAAGTCTTACAGCTGTAAACCATCAGGTGGTTTACATGTACTTAATCCCTTATAATATATATAATGACCCTGTCAATGGCCCTGTTTTCAACTTCCATCTATTATGAACAGCTGTAACGTTTACTGTCCTGTGCAACCATATGCTGGTGTCTAATATGCAGTGATAAATTGTCTGGCATGCCATATCCTGCTCTCTGTGTGTTTAATTGGTAGCAATTAATCAATTAATGTGTCCACAATAAGGCATAAAATTCAGGCCATCACAAGGTACATCTGGGATGAATGAATGCTTTATTTTTGTTTCCTTGTTATGCATCCAGAGGATTACTAACTTCGGGGATGTGATGCCTTGTAGTTTGGTAGAAATTCAACAACATTTCAACATAACCTGCCACCACCATATTCAGAATAGAATGTGGAGGCATGAGGTTTCTCTGAAATTGTGAATGTCTACCGGAGTACATGTTGCCACTTCCTAGATAATGGTAATTTTAATGGGCTGATCGTGAGAACATCAGATCTCTGGATTCCAATTTAGTGTTTTTTTATCATCATCATCATTCTGACATGCCTGTTTGCAAGAGGTGGTTAACAGTGTGGTTTCAAACCTGTTTCTGTGTTCAACTCTCCGCCGTTTTGGTTCCTTACATTGTGGTGTGGTCTTTTACTAGAAACAGAAGGGCTAGCTGTAGTATCATTCAGTTCACTCTTAAGATGAAAATTGTTAAGTTAGCATGACCACTTCAGACCATTACAAGACAATGTGTATGTGTTCAAAATGCCAATATGAATATAGTGTGTACCTTTGATTTTGTGTGTTTACAATTTCCTCTATTGGCCATTTGTTTTTTCATGCAGAAATGTTAAGCTAAAATTAGCTCTTTGTTAAGTACTCCTTCTTATTGTATGTTTTGCTAGCAGATGGAGGTGTATGTAAAGCAGGAAGTACAGGGCTATTCATATATTCATAATTAACTTTTGTGTTCAGGTGAGTGCAAGAATGAATTTTTATCTAATTCGGAGGAGATTGTGGAGGAAGAGAAGAAAGCAGTTGGCATCCTATTAGACACCACAGCTTACAGTGGATCTTCATTTGAGGTATCTGAGGATGTAGAGCAAGAGGAGGAGGCAGCGGTTGCCAGTATTACTATTAGTTCATTTGATGCAGATGTTGATGTACTGGATGTCAATGAAGGTAAAGTTGTAAATATTCAGCAAAGTATTCCATTGAGGTAAATGATACTTTGAGGGTTATTTTGAAACTGCATGTGTGCATCTGTGTGTGTGCGCGCGTGCTTGCGTGCGCTGCTGTGCGTACAAGATGTATATTTAACTTTCAGTGTGATTTCATTATCTAATGGACTATTATGTGAAACTTTCGTTGCTATAGTTCATAAGCATAACATCACTTCTGCGGGAAAGACGTTAACAATCAAGCATGTTGTTGGTGGATTTTTTTTTTTTTAAAGCTTATAGCTGGTAAAATGAGTGTAGATGGGATCAGTACTGATGGATATTATGCACAGAATGGATCACTAAAATGTATAGTTATCACTTTGTAGTTTTTGCGAAGCTTGTCATTTTGAATGAAGCATTTGAAGGACAGTAGTTTTCATGCTTTCTTTACTGAACGTTGTACACGACAATATAACTTATCCAGGCAGAAGACATAGCTGTGGCCACGTTCTCATCCTGATTACCGTTTGAATTTAAGCCATCATTCTAAAAGCATTCCAGGTGTTAAAGTAAGAACGTGATATTTATTTTCCACCTTTAAATTTAAAATATATTAAAACATTGTTTAACACTGAATATTTCAGACCTTTTGTGTTTGTGTCTCCTTTATGTTTCAAGCGGCCATTTGCTTATAATTCATGTGCAGAATGCAATGACTACTTGCCATTCTTAGGAGTTTCTTCCATTCCCCTCTGTTATGTACTTTTTCCTGCCACCCTTCTCCACCAACTATTCTTCCATCCTCTCTCACCTCATCTTGCCATCTATTTCTTGGTCTGCCTCTCAATCTTGTTGTTCCCAAATTCATATATGTTTTGGAAGTTCTATTCTCTTCCATCCTCTGTACATGCCAAACCAACGTAATCTATATAATTGCTGTATTTTATGTTTTGTGGCTGAATTGTACTGTCTCTCATTTTATCAACTGAACATGAAGTAACATTTCATACAACTAAAGTACTTCATTGACATCAACAGGTTCAGATGCTGGATTGTCCAGTTTGCCAGGATCAAGGTTTGAGAAACTGCCAGCTCTGGTCATTGAGTCTGTTACTGGGAATGTAGATACTTTTGAGAGCTCCAAGGATGACCAGAAGGAGTACCAAACCCTTCAGCCAGTGGTCACAGAATCTGAATATGTGCTGGACAAGAAGGAAGAATCTGCTGCTAGTGAAAATGATGATGTAACAAATGAATCTGATGAGTTCTGTGATGGTTTTGTCATGGGGGACAAAGAACACAAAGTGGCCACTGACAGTTCCATAGAGGACAGTGAATTAGGTGAAGTAAATTTTTTCAGCAGGGTTATGTGCTTAATGTTATATGGTGGAAGTGATATATGAGGATAATATTTTAAAGGCAGAAATATTTGAAGGTATTACCGTGGTACTTTTGTGAAGTATTAACCTTTTGGCGCCCGAATTATTTTTTTAGATTTTAGCACACCCTGTGTTTAAAATCTGAATAAACCAGGAAACAAATATGTTAGAATTATTAAACAAACTGCATTTTGAAGAGAAAAAAATGGAGAGTATATACCGTTTTTAAAATATTCAGTACCTATATTTGTTGAATAAATATATAAAATACAACGTTTAGAGGTTAGAGGTGCGGTACGACCACTATAGTGGTCGTTAGGCGTCAAAGGGTTTAAGTTGTAACATATGTTAACATGCTGATTTCTGGTGCTCATGAATGTTTGTGTGCTTTCATTACACTTCACATTCCTATGTTTGGAGTTACCAAACCATAATTGCTGACATTTACCATTATTGGGGCTTTTTTTTTTTTTAATCACCACACAAACTGTAGTTTAGTTTGTAAGCAGTTCCAGTACATATGGTCGTACTTGTTCTTTGTTTGTACCGGTAAAATGGGCAAAGGTGATTTCATCAAGGTTTTGATAAATGAATATACTAATTTGAAGCCCTTTGTAATGTTTCATAACATGGTTTTTATGGGGAGGATTTCTTAGGGTCTTGCCCATGCCCCAAGCTGGAGGATGGATTGGCATGGACAGGATTTATGTGGCTTACAACATGGGCCAAGTAGAGGGCTTGTGATCATGATACAAAACTTGGGGAATTTTGTGAGTATCTGAGGTGCTGTAACTGGACTGTTATTCATGAAATTTCATAGTTATATCCAATAGTTCACTAAAGTTTGGCTCCATCTCCATACCAAAATAAGTGCTTGAGAGAAGGTATGTATGGAAATCCTGCCAAGAACTTCCTGTTTTATTCTAATGGACACACTGGCTTTGCAGAGGAAGGAGAAATTGTGAGACCTAAGATACATTCACTTGATGTTGAAGAAGATGAGGAGGACATTGAGGAAGAAGAAGAAGATATTGAGGAAGAAGAGGATGAAGAAGAAGACATTGAGGAAGAGGAAGAGGAGGATGAAGAGGAAGAGGATGAAGAGGAGGATGAAGATTTGGAAGATGAAGAGGTAATCTTGTTACATTGTTGTTTTGCAGTTTCTGGTAGGTAAATATAAAACATGCACAGAAACTCTTTGCCAATAGAGGTTATTGTTTTGACTGTTCAGTTCTTCTTTCTTAGGTAGGCCATTGTTTCTCAGCCATTGGGCCCTGCCTATTATGCTTTGTGAAGGAATTTGAAGTAGGCCACAAACAGGTTTAAGACGGTCATCAAGATAAGATAGATAATTGCCTGACTTCCTGCATATGTATTTCTAGATAGTGCATATGGTTCTGAAATTTCATGACAGTAGTAAACAATAACAATAACAACTACTACTACTACTACAACCACCACCACCACCACCACCACCACCACCACCACCACCACCACCACCACTGCTGCTGCTACTAATACTACTACTACTACTACCAACACCACTACAGCCGCCAGTGTAATGTAGGTTTTCTGTTTTTATATTGCCCTTTCTGTGCCACTGTTTTTATAAGTAAGTTTTTTTGTCATTCCGTTGTCACTGTCATGTATGTTGTGCTAATGCTGATGTTGGCCACTAGGATTTTGACGTAGCACTTTAACAAACAAGAACAGTATTTGAACTTTGATCATTGTCTGATGAAAGTATAAGTCTAAAAAATGACATTTTGATGACTAGCCCTTTCTCCAAAATGTCATGTCAAAAGGTGTTGTATTTTTAATCAGTGGACATCGTTGAAGTGCTGTTGTAAAATAAAGTACACACAACTGCTTGAACCAAACTTGAATACTTGGAGAGCCACCTTCTAACTATGCTTCTTTATCCTGGAGTTAATAAGGGGAAATAGTTGTTTTTTTGTAATTTATTCCTTTTTGGGTAATTCCCCGGCGTCTGAGTTCTAATTGCCGACGTTTCGGAACTCACTATCGGTTCCATCTTCATAGGCAGGTGAATGAAGTGATACTTCATTCACCTGCC
>Ga0123357_10009090_pt1 | contig 12503 bp, 8 predicted proteins | sample TergutEmb28metaG_FD_89873 | JGI IMG/M metagenome (GOLD analysis project Ga0123357, IMG submission 89873) | Embiratermes neotenicus P4 segment gut microbial communities from Petit-Saut dam, French Guiana - Emb289 P4 | ecosystem: Host-associated > Arthropoda: Insects > Digestive system > Gut ... | reverse complement strand
TTTACGTGGAAGTCGGAATTTAGGCAAAAATTACTACCGGACATCTTTCTCGCCCACAGTTCCACCTTTCGCTGCTAGGATCTCTCGCGTCGTTGCGGACGGAGGCACCTGGCGGCTAAAGTGTGAAAGTCTAAAGGCGGGGGAAAGCAATGGCAAACTACTCCCAAGAACTTGCCCAGGATGCAGTGTGCCAGAGCCATACCGGTCACATGACTGGGCTCTGGTTCCTACCAAGTCCGGCCTTGAAGGCTGAATACTAATGAATGAATGAATAGTTAACTGAAAACCGATCGTAGAATTTCTTACCAATATGCTTGATACTAAAAAACTAAAAATTTTTATCAACCTACTAAGATTTCAGCTTTCCATCTACATCTCTGACAACCTTAACTATTATGTGAATTTTTATGACACTTTGGTTAAATTATGTGTGTCAGTGGATTCCGAAGTCTGAGTAATTCCGTTTTGGATTTGGCGAATTTTTCCGTAAACACATGACCAACGTACGTGAAAATATATGCCTACTCAGACGGCCCGTAGGTGAAATATCGGACGGATGTTCAGTGACAGTTGTTAATACGTCGTGTAAAGACGTGCAACATTATGACAGAAACTGAAGTACGCTGAGAAATTATGAGCAAAATGTATTCAGGAATTTCGTGATGTTCAGAGACGAAGAGCTCTCAACGACACTTTTCCCTAAATAACTAACAAAAGAAACAGAAATTTAGTAGTGAGATTAGTTATTTTGTGCTGCCGTGATGTCTGACTGTCAGTAAATAAGAGACTGATAAAAAGCGACTTTACAATGGAGAAATGAGAAATTTAGAATCTTCATTATTTGCACTGATGCTAATGACTTTTAGGGGGAAGAATTCAAGGCGATTGAGACGGAATGTTTAAATAAACAAGGAAAGCATACCGACTTTTATGGCCATTTAATAACGAGAGTGAATTTTAGAGGTGAGGATTAGCAGTAAATCCGAGGTGTGTAGTGTAAATACATTTACTGTATTTTAGCAGAATAAAATCTTTTGTCACATCGTAATTGTCGGTTTAATATCAGCAGGTATATTCTTGAACTATCGGGTGGCCTTCCCGGTTTGGTGTTGAGCCTTCACCAAATATCCCCTTAATGCCTTAACATTTACGATAATATTAAAAAGAACTTTCAAATTGTAAACCGGAGCTGCGGATTCAAGCATTCTGGGCTATGATGTCATATCTTCCGAGAAACAATTACGAACATTTGTGAGGAGCTTGCTGCCTCCGTATCGTTGTTGCCTAGTCCGAGATGAACTGACGCTGTTTGCAAAGCTACAGTAATATCACATTCAGTGCCTCCTTAACCCCACTTCGAGTGTTTATACCTCGACAGCCACCAGAACCCTCGACTTTAATGTCATTTTACTTTTGAATGGTTCTGCATCAACGCAAAATACCCAGCTCATTCCACAAAACAAGTGAGCATGATGATACTACCTTCTGGAATACAGTCGGACACTTAGCTTCCTCAGTAAGCGGTTCCAAATTTAAATTGCTCTAAAGCCAATAAAATTTCTGATTCTATCGTCCCATGAGGAAAGACACTCTCCTGATGTGTTCTCAGATTGCTTTGTTTTATAGTGCCGTAGTTTGAATGTCCAATGCACCACATAAACTGACACAGACGCAATTTCAACAGAACCCAAGTTACAACTTGCCTTAAATCTTTATGTTCCAGGAATAACGATTGTCGTGAAAACTTTAGCCTAGAGAAGCATTGTATAAAGCACCTTTACTTATTGATTTATCACTCTAACTTAATTTTTATATCTGTTGTTCACATTAAAAGCACATACATTGTTGCAAGATTTCTTGTTTATTTCCTTCCTGCATTGATTTATGATCACACACCCGTTGACTGTAATTCCGGTATGTAGAGGTAAATTGTTAGAGTACAAACTAAGTTCATTTCGTTGTCGTTTTAAGAGAGTGCAGGCGTAACATTTGTTGCTGTTAGAAAAGATAGTAAAGGTAAAGTGATCCCGTTACAGGACCGGTGTGGCCCAGAGGGTGGGTAGAAGTATAGCTCTACTCTTCCATGACCGCGGCACTAGAAGGGGGCGAGTGGTCAGTAGAAAGCCCCGGCCGCATTTTACCCCCGGGAAAGACCCGGTACCCATTTTACAGGAGGCTGGGTGGGCCTCAGGGCCGGTCTGCACGAGAGGAAAGTCTCGTCCCCACCGGAATTCGATCCCGGACCGTCCAGCCCGTAGTCAGTCGCTATACCGACTGAGCTACCCGGCCCACACAAAAGATAGTTCTGTGGCTGATTGAGCGTCATCAAACAATAAATTACACGTATGTAAGAGCGGTAAACAGAATATGAGCACTTAAGTTTAAAAATGTATAAGTATAGGGCCTTAGCCAACACTCACTGGATTTCCGGTACAAGTCTATCACCGTAAAGGTAATCACACCATAAGTAACGGTAACTCAGTCCGCAGTAGAACTTACGATTCGTAGCGTTTCTTTAGTTATTCACATAATCGCAATTTACTGTAAATCCCCCTTTCCTAGCAATAAATTATGCATTATACGTCACTCACCATTTCACATTTAATGAAAATAGTTCCTACGAAAGGTTCAACAACAGTTTCGATTCTCAGTAGCATCTCTGATTCCTGGAATTTATTTAATGTGTTTCCCATTTTCTAAGATGCATTTTTACCTGAGAAAATTCCCCCAGATTCACCTTGCGCTTTATACAGGAAGGTATTAATATATTATGTCCGCAAAAAATACCTTTCTAATTCTATGGTTCTTTTTGTCACTTGTAGCCTCTTATGAGACAGAAAATATGGGAACTAAATGAGAGAATGTTAAATATGGCCACCAAGAACTAAACTTGCGTTATCGTGATATTTTAAGTGTAAAACGTCAATGTGAAATATTATTGAAATTTTTTCAGCAGTTGCAATGAGAATACGCGAAAAAGAAGAAAGAACGTAATACTTCCATTAAATTCCTTCATTTTCTGTAAGATATTTCTTCCTTTTAATGGAAGTTCTGCAACATTCAACCACCTAAGTGCAATACTGAACTTAGCCTCAATTTGCTTTTAAAAATTAAAAAGTTCGAAATTATTTTCCTGTAAAATGAAATGGTAATTTTAAAAATCCGAGATAACTCAGTCAGTGTGGTGAATATAATAGGGCAGGAAATGTGAGGAATAGCGGGTTGGTTCCCGGCTTTATCTCTTCTCCGAAAGGAGCAAACCAGTTCTGGAAACCACCCATCCTCCCATTCATTAGGTCCAGGAGATATTTTGGTGTGGGTAAAGTGGCCAAGACGTGAAGCTGACAACTCACCCAGTAGCACCGAGATTATGCATGAGTTGATCTGTAGCTCTGCTCCTTCATTTGCCTTCCATGTGGACAAAAGGAAAAGTTTATAGATATTTTATCTTATTTTTAAATATGAAGAAATAACCATCTTGGTTTATAAGTTATGTGCGTGTATGTGTCAGTACATATGTACATTATATAGAAGATATACTGCATGAATTTTCAATTGTGTCATTTCTTGCATATGGGTACATCGATCTGTACAGGCATATTACAGGTCCTGGGGGTTCCAGGAGGTTGAAGCTCCCATATTGCAAGATAATCGGCACATGTAGGTTGTCAGTCCTACGCACCGGCCGTCTTTACCCACTAGAAAATATTCTTGGTAACATTTCTGTTACGGACATAGTCGACCTCAAGACCATAGCGCGGCCGGAAAGATTAGGTTAATGAAAAAATTCCAGTGACATCATCGACAATCGAACCAGCGGCCTTCCGGCTTGTAGTGCAGAGACTCAACTGCGTCACCACGTGACCCAGCTTTTACATATACGAGATTTTATTTTTAATATTGAGAACCCGTCTTGTCGTTGAAATTATTCAAACTGTCTTGTTTTGGACGGTTTACATTGCTGAGGGTAGAACTGGCACTCTATATCAACATAAATGCTATGTTTAATATAGCATGACGTCAGAACTATACAGTTACAGCTCCACTCATTTCCAACTTCGACTCTAAATTGATGTAACTAGTATGGTCCACAAATCGGCGTCATTGTCCATTGTGTACAGGCCCTCGATGCCCATAAAATAATATCATTATGTGCCCAGAGCTGGTTCCGATTCTTTGGAAACGGTAAACTTGTACGTTCGTTTTTCTTGCCAGAGATGAAAAGGCATGTCCTTGGCAGTCACGCAATTAGATGAGTCATTCTCCATTCCAGCTTCACGCTGTATTAAGAAGCAATATAAATCCTAAATCGGAAACGTTTTTGGTTTTTACTTCCTGTCAACCAGTAAAAATTTACCGACGTTTCGGAGAAGATTACTGTCTATATGTTCATGCTATAAAGATGTGCGCTTCTCACAAACGGCATAAAATTTTACTGTCGATAAGGCATTATAACGAAAAAGATTACTTCATTGTACAACAGTACCGCTGTGAGAACCTCAAATCTCGCACCACATAAATTAATATATTATTATTATTATTTTATAAATTACCAATTAAATTTAGACTTTATATAAAATTTGTAATACACATAAGTTATTCATGTTGAAATGTTTATTCCTTTGTCCATTTTCTTTTAAAACTTTGCAGACAATTTTAACGAAATTTTCATTTTTCTTCATTTCTTTACATAAAAAAGCCTATACTTATTCGTAATTATAACTGAGTATTCATTTTTTAATGAACTGTATGTTCTTGTCGGAAGTGTCGTTATGGAAGATCAATAAAATATGGGGTCTGAACGGTGTTATACAGAAATCTGTGCTATTTGACGTTCAGGTGACAGTGCAGCGTAATAAACACTTATAAAAAACCAACTATATGCACTAATATCTCAAATTTATTTTTGGAATAAAACTCTACATGCTTCGGAACGTCCTGATACTGCTCGCAAGCTTTCAGCAAATCTGTATGGCATATGCCATTGCTGTATGTACAGTGAAAAACTCCTGATGATGGACAGAGAAACTGTCCTAAACATGTAAAGTTTTATTCCAAAAATAAATTTGAAAAAATTAGCGCATCTAGTTTGTTTTATTATAAGAAATCTGTGCAAGTAATTCAAAGCAGAGTCTACCTTTTAAGCGATAATTAAACTGCAGGCTAAAACTGTTGATTTAAGGATAAATTTAAATGAATTCACGTAACAAACCGAGGGAAATATTTGTAAAGCTAATTTTGAGGTTGTATTGTTTTGAGAAACTCTCTTTTCTCATTACCCTTCTGGGCATTAAGTTAGTAATAATTCTGTTTCATGCATTCCTCCTTCTTTAGTTGATCCTTACCTTAAAAAAGCCGAGTCCGCATTATTACCTTCAGCCGCGAAAATTAAATTATGGAGCAGGCTTTTCAGAAATGTTTGTTTTCATTCACCCAACAACACGCAGTACTCTGAGGGACATGCATGACTCTTAAGAATACAATTTACGTTCACATTATGACGTTCTTTGAAGTTAAAATTATTTAGGGCCAGTTAAACGAGGCTCATAATTCACTGTGCTAATATCATCCTTTTGAAAGAAATGACAATAATTTGGAAAGTTTTTGTGCAAGTTGATATGTTAAAACTTCTCATCATTTAAGTGGACTTCTAAAATGAGTGAATGTTTTAAATGCTACTGTCTTATCTTTGGTTACACTTCTGCATCATTAATATTCGTTAAGAAATAAAGAACTTAAGAATAAAAAAAAGAGTTTTGAAATATATTACTCTATTATATATGAAATGTATCTTAACAGACATTCAGAATATATACCCAAGGCCACTCACGGTTCCTTTTTGCAATAAGAACATGCAGTAATATACAGGGGTTCTGATAAGTCCTTAGTCCGGCCAGGAATGAAACAAGCTAATGTTTCTGCCAGAATGGCGAGAATTTCCTTCAGCGCCTTTTCTTGCAGGAAAATACTTGATGACAGCTCGCGTCTCGATGTTGTTGAAATCGCGCTTCCCTGACATGCTTCCGAGCTTGTTTCCTTCTTGGTCGGGCTAAGGACTTATCAGCACCCCGTTAAACAGGTGGTTTGAAATTATACCGCCTTTTAATTCTCGTCACATTCTTCAGTTTGTCTCTGTAGGCATGTGTATATCCCTAAAAGTGCCAATTCTTCTGTTTGTCTCTCGGGTCTTTTCTATTCTTTCAAATCAAGTACCAAGATCATCAATGGAGACAGACAGGTTGTTTCGAATGTATACGCTTTAAATTGCAGTCACGGGGTTTCTTTCTAAACACTGATTTAAACAAGGACCACGTATTCTTCGTTTATTACATTCCTGAAAACATTGTCATTAAAGTACAATAAGAATTGAGTCTGGAAGTCTTCCAAGGTATTCTTTCCTGTAGATATTTCTTCCCTCATTTTTACCTTACATACTCCCACTTCTATTCTTCTACGGTGAATTCTGTTCTTCCTAAGTTCCCGGAGTCTGACGTTAGAAATGGTTGGTCCTCTGGTGCATAGATAAATGACACGAATTTCATCCGATGTGTTTCTTGAGTGTAGTTCAGGCGCAGACATATGGACCCTCCGGAAAGAACTCTCAGAATCAATGGTAAAACGACGTGAAGAATTTGTCACGGGCTTTGCCTCTGAGAGAGCAAGGAAGGAGGAACAAGAGAACTCCTCTGTCTTTTCTCGAGAAAATGAAAAGTTTTCAGGATACTGAAAGAAAAAAGAAGTCTGGAGCTTGGAAGTTTATAAAAAGGAAAGAATATAAATTATTTCTACATGTAATATGACATTTATGTATATACAGTACTGTGTAAAATACGAATGGATTCTTTTTTACTGCTTAATAATGTCAAATAACTAAATTATTTGAAGATTATGATCTAAAAAGAGATTTCAAAGCATCGGACGGCAAGAACGCGACCACATCAAAATAGAATCTACTTTCTGTTTCGTGTGAATATTGTAATGAAAATTGGAATTACGTAAAATATAGGAGATTGTTGACGAGTTGAATGTAGATTAACTTCCAAGTATGGAATACATTCCAGTCACTTAGCGAAAGATATAAAAAGGATTTTTACTTGTCGCTCCGCTAAACAGAAAAACGACGTATTTATGGAGTGTTTAAAAATTCTTACAACATCTTGTTACCCCTAAGATGTCCGTGTAGTTCACACACCAACAAATGTACTGTTTATTAAACTTGGAAAAGATTTAAAATTTGCATTAAAATACACTTTAATATCGCTCCTACATGTTTCGGTCTACGACCATCATCAGAAAGCTTATACTGCACCTGGCTGAAGTTATATGTATGTTAAAACACTCAGTAAAATTGCGTCATTATATATTACGTGGTGATGTGGTGCATGCTGCCACATCACCAAGTATTTTAATGTAAATTTTAAAACTTTTCCAAGTTTAATAAACAGTTCATTTGTTGGTGTGTGAACTACATAGATTTTAGAATGCACTGTGCGAAGATAAAAACCTTAAAAGTCTTTTTTGACATCACATTATTTCGAAATATTCTAAGTGGTAATATAGGTTTATGAAATTAAAGACCTAGAAATTTAATGTTTAGACTTCAGAATACAAATGAAAGTACATCGTCAGATAGCTCATCATCTTCATTATTAGCCTGCACATCGTCAGTCCACACCAAATTTGAACACAGTTTCATATGAATATTTCGTCGCCCGCTCTAAGTTTAAAAGCAACCGAAGAAATCAGTGGCATTGTGGACTTTCAAAAAATAATCACTAATGTCGTAAGCAACAACCTAATGTTTTATTTTTCGGGAAATAAATAAATATATATTACAAAATTTGATCCATTTTATGCTGTAAAATACACAAGCACTAGTCATCTAGTGTTTTCTGTGTCAGTACCTGGTGTGAAATAAACGTATGTTGATGCGAGTTACACCAGGAGAAGCAAGTGACCTAACATTACACATAACAATTAATTTACATTCTGGTAAAATCATTCCAATTTCTACTTCGTATTCGGAAGACATTTTACTCTCATTGACCTAATACCTGCACTAAAATCTATCGTGATTTTAATCGTGAACACCAAGAAAAAAGGCTCTATTCTGAACAATGTTACAGTATCATTTCAACACGTAAACATTCATAGTCTTGTATTTGTGTGTACTTATTTTTGTAACTTTTTCTTGTATGATTCGTTTAACCAAACCGTCAGGAAATATATTACACAGCGAAGGAAAATTCACGCACAAACATATTGTGATTCATTATTTTAAAAGAGTAAATCTAAATCTTATACCACATATGTTATCCGACTTTAGTTCTCAAGAAGCCCCTCAACGTCAAACAGTACAAAGTATCAGTCTATTACACCAAGGACGCCTCGTACGTATAGATGTGAAAAGGACGGTGGTCTGGAAACAATGTGTGTAGAGCCAAGGACAAAATTTATCTTTACAAAAACTTTGAGGTTCCTCATTTGCGATATTCCCATTTCTCGTGAGATCTCGCACGAGATTCTCCACGTCTCTTTTTCTACAGCTGCAATTATGACATATGTCTACTGAAAAGCTACTGTTCTTACAGTCTGTAGGCGACTTGCTTTCACAAGTGTTGTAGGTGTTACAGTTCTGTCTCAAAAAGTTTTGCTTCAGTTTCTGAAGCACTTTACTATCTGGACGTCACGGACAAAGAAAATGCAGTGCGAAATTCCACGCGTCAGTTCCAGGGAATTTACTTTTAACCCCGAAGGTTAACATCATGTAATATTCGTCACGTGTGCATTCGATCACAACTGAGCCCTGTTACACTTTGTCCTTCGCAAGTCAACCTAAATTTTGGGCTTAGAGTTGGCAAACGTGACTTTGTTGAGAAGTGTGTTACATTATATGACGCTGACTTGTAGAATCCATCTGGAAATCTAAACATCTCAGGTCATAATTTGTAGAGGTTTTTCGACTTTCTTAAAAAAAAACAGTGACACCATGGGGAATTTATGGGTGAATTTCTTTTTTCCTGCGCCCTAGAACATCGAATGAGTTGCTGATTGGTGAATAATAATTTGTAAAAGAAACAGAAGGAAGCCATCGTGACGTGATCTGAAGTATGATCATCGTAATGACTTCGATAAATTGAGACAAACTGCAAAAATCTCAGTAAACATAAACATAATTTAGGACGCGATGTGAACTCAGAATCCTCCAAACACGAAAGACTGCTCCCCACAAGTCCACGAGATTAGATGTGTGAAATGTTAGACTGTGTAGACAATCACACAGGACTCTATAAGATACAATAATATAGTTACCAAGCCACAAAGCAAGGATCTCCCCACCGAGGGAAATTCAGTGTATATACGAGGCGCCGTAACTCACCCTCTTTTCAGAATAAACTCGGCCTACAATTACATAAAGTAATCTTGCCTTTAGCGAGTAAAGTGCTAGTTCTTTCTTCTAAGAATGACCAAAATTGTGGCCCATAATCCAGTCTCTGTTAAAATTATGTTCCCTAAACTCACGATCAAAGATTTAACCCACAAGAACCTCAGGGCGAGGAGTAACTCTGAGGGAAGTCTCGGATAAAATTACATTTGGCTAGGGAGGACGAGATTTGCTTTCTTTAGACTTGAGGTTCTGAAGGTGGTGACTGCTGAGACTATTGTCATGTGTGATGTGATGCGGTGAATTACAGCAGAAATGTGCAAACGTTTTAGGGAAAACTCGCTCTCTTGGGGACTACACAGTGTTGTGTTGCCTATAGAGATATTTGAAATGAGAAAGTCCTTTAATTCTGTTACTGGCAAGGCCGAGATAGGAAGGCAAACATTTTTAAAATCTTATGAGCTGTTTACTTAGAAAGACTTATGTTTCATTTCTGTATCACTTCGTGGAGAATATCAACAATACATGTAATGTAGTATAACATAATATTCAGGTGCGTAAGTGAAAATACTATTACAGTGTAAAAGTAATAAGTGTTACATATTCTGAGTGCGTGTTCGTAGGCTTTTTTTATTCAACATGCAATACTCATGCGCCGTATTGTCACCTGTGGCCTGCAAAACTCTACAATTTTTTTTCACCGTATTTCAATTAAAACATGATTTCCCCCCCCCCCCAAAAAAAAAAGATTATTGAAAATAAAAAGGTTTTTTTTTATTTTCTCTACTAAAAGTGTCTGAAAATTTTGTTATTTTGAGAACAATTGAGCGAGGTACGATCAAAAATCTCTATTGGCCTTTATGGAAAGTGCCCTTTATTCTTGTCAGGTTTTAATAAATCTTCAATTTTCTCAACACATTTTCGAACGATAGTCAAATATAAAATTCAATAGAAATCCCTCCAGTGGGAACCGAGTTGTTGCATGCGGACAGACGGAAGAACGCACAGATGGACAGAAAGTTATGACGAAGCTAATAATCACTTTTCTCAATTTTGCGAAAGCGCCTAAATATTGAGACACATCAGCGTATGTTTAGAACTGCGCATTGAAATAACTTTTCCTATTATTCGCCTATGTTGTCACGCAGATAATGTGTAGAGAAATACAAAGGTAAAATTATACACATGATTGTACTGGCTCGAGAGTTTTAGTTCTGTTTGCCTTTAATTTTACTGCAGCTTTTTTTTCGAATTTTGTTTGCCTGAAGGGAATTCTGGGCGATTTGTTCAATTAATTCTCATCTACTCTCCCGAGCTTCCCGTGATAACTGCCAGAGTTTTCAAACGCATTCACCTATTGTTATTGTAAAGTTTTAAATGGCGTTGATGCTTAAGGGCTCAAATTCTTATTGCAGCTTTTGGTGAGTGTGGAAGTGTTTGCTTGATTTTTGGTTCCTTTTGTACTTTGATTCGATACGGTTATTTAAAAAACGAGTTCATCCTTCCTGAGATGTGTTTCTTTGTATTTACGTGTAAAATGACTAGTGTATAACATAAGCAGCCTGTGTGCAAGAACTGCTACTGACCGTGGAGTTTGCAGTTGACCTTGGGAGTGGTTTTCTATTGGGAGTAGTAGCCGTCCCTTTTTTTTGTAATTACGAATTGATGTATTGTCAGTTAATAATATATTTTATTGAATTTCTGGCGTGTTTTGTGCGTGTGAGGTAACACAGTCACTATTCTGTATTGTCAGACTTGTGCATAAATTTGACTTTAAGCTTGTTAAAAAGGAAATATCTAGCAAATTACTGCCGATATTTATCTAAAATACGTCATACCGTCATAAAGATTCACATTTTTTATAGAATATCTAAGATTTCCCCCGACCATCATGGCTAGTGTTAAGAATCTACCAATTCTTTGCAAGCCAACCGCATTCTCTTTAGTAAGGGACTTCATGTTAGACAATCCCAGTTACAACGTACTTCAAAGTGTTTCTCCTGCATGACAAGCAATTACTACTGCTACAAACCTGACCAATCACTCAGCGACATTTCGGCTCATGTTCCTTGCTTGTTACACCCACATTTTGTAACATCCCTGAGAACGAACATGTTTCTCATGATCTAAGGGGTTGCACCATAAACGCCTCTAACCCAGAGAAACCTCCATATTCCCCAGGCAAAGACATATAACTGAGGGAGAAAAGGAGAGCCACGTCTTCATCAAATGGTGTGTATGTCAGCTGAACATAATATTACCGAGTTCCACATTATCACCTTTGAAAAGCTTAGGAAGGATTTTGGCTCATTACTTGGAGTGTCCTACTGTATCCCTGTTTATTCAATTCAGTCAACTGAGCTGTTACCCATACTTTTTCCCTCGTTTGGTATTTGCTCTAGCATAAGCAACACACGTCAAAATGGGCCCCACAATTGTATATATTCTTATCTCGGTACTCTTCGCAACATAAAATTTCGATTGTGTACTCCTGATTATGCGTTAATTTGTACATCATTATATTCCCTACCATATAATCAGGAAAATAACTATTATATACGCTACAGTGACGAAGATAACATAATTTTATTCGTATCTCATTTCTGTAATTTTGTTACTATTATAGGGAGCGCGATAAGATATACACTACACTTAAAGTTTTAAGTGTTCCTTTTAATAAACTAACAAAGTCACCCGCGTGTGCAGTAGAGTTACATACAAACAATAGCAAACAAATCGCATAAGACTGGTATGTCTCAGAGCTTTGACGAAGTGTATTAACATATGCATGGATATGATTCCATGTAATTTTGTCAACAACTACTGCAGCACTTACTCCGTTAATGGCACGTTGAGCCACCGGTAATGTTACCGTCCACGTGGTCTACATGAACGTATATGGTAGAAAGGAAACCCTGTCACATATGTGCGTGAGACAAAGGTATAGTGTTTGAACACAGGTGGAGATATGTGGGAGTGTAGTAGGTTAGGAAGCGAACAACCAATCAGTTTAAAAATAACAATTTGAAATTTCAAGATTTCAGACTGGGGGGGGGGGGGAACGAGGTTTGAATTGTTTTTTTTTAAGGAAGGTTTAAAGGGTTGGGGGGGGAGGGGG
>Ga0123357_10009088_pt1 | contig 12503 bp, 8 predicted proteins | sample TergutEmb28metaG_FD_89873 | JGI IMG/M metagenome (GOLD analysis project Ga0123357, IMG submission 89873) | Embiratermes neotenicus P4 segment gut microbial communities from Petit-Saut dam, French Guiana - Emb289 P4 | ecosystem: Host-associated > Arthropoda: Insects > Digestive system > Gut ... | reverse complement strand
TAATGGAGTTTCATGTGATGTTCTTCCAAAGTGCTTATATCTGATTAATACAAACAAAATTAGTTTTGACTGACAACAGGCCTACTAAATTTCATCAGTCATTCAGCAATTTTGGAGATGAAACATGCAAATAGATGGCATTTACATGCCCATTATACTTTCTTTTCATGGACTTTAAGAGCACATAATTCTGAAATTATGTACAATGTACAAATTATGCAAAATTAATTCTTTGCCATCTGTTGCAAACAACAATACTATGGCTGGACCTATTTGAGATGTAGTGAACTGATAATGAAAATGAAAGCATGATATTTTGTATTAAATTTAATACAGGGATTACTTAATGTAATGTCTGTCCAAAATTAGTAAAACCACAAATACATGAAGAACTGAATGCCTTTAAGAATATCTCTCACAACTCATCACTTATACACAAGTGGCACTCTGTTTCCAAAGGTGCATTTCAAGGATCTGCAGTTTCTGTACTGTCCAATTTTGCCATCGGCATTATTGTGCATCTGCCTTTTCTTTTATGTAAACAAGGTAAAAACTGAAGGCTTCCAAACCAAGGAAGTAATTGTTAATAATGGTCAATGACTGTTAGGTTACATTACCAATTACTTTAACAATTTTCTGTTCTCATGTTTCCAAAAATTTCAGTAAAAAAATAAATAAATATTACTGCTTTGGATTAAGAGGATTTATAATCAACCAAGGCATTCATTACAGAAAAAACAGTTCAAAGTAACTGGTAATATTTAACTTAATTCTGAAGGGTTCCAAAATGATATATTACTCTTAGAATTTATCCACTGTCTTGTATTAAAAAACACACAAAATCATGGAATCTTGATCTGCTCCTGTCCTCAGGTGGGTGAGTAAGTGGGTGCATTTACACAGACTGGTCCAATTAAATGAGCTTTTCTCAATCAATAGACAATAAGTGTCAGTTACCTACCTCTATATGCAAAGAAAATGTCTTGTCAGCAAGAGGATTATCAAAAATGGTATAAGTTAATTTCAATGTGTCAGAATTTGTACTGATGCTTAGTGAAGTCATAATAAACATCTAAATTGAGCAATAAAAGGCTTACATGTGCACTTATTTGCTTTCTCTTATTTATTTGCTATTCAGGTAATGCAGGCGCATAATCGTTGAATATCAGCACTCTGTTTTCAAGGCATTCTGACTTGGGAATGAACTTCAAAATAACCTTGTGATTTTAAGAAACTATGTCGTGAATCAGCTAATATGTATTCTCTGAATACTCAGAAAAGTACACTGAATCGAGCCATTCACATCTATGGTTTGTCCTATGATTAACCTGACAGTATTATACAAGGGTGCTGATAAGTCCTTAGCCCGACCCTGCAAGGAAACAAGCTACAGCAACCAAACTTACAACACAATACCAAGACTTATGTTGTTTGTATGCCTCAAGTCTTGGTATAGTGTTGTAAGTTTGGTCGCTGTAACTTGTTTCCTGCCACGGCCGGTCTAAGAACTTATCAGCACCCCTGTACTGTTTACTATGTACAGAGTCTGCAGTTATACAAACCATTATTTCACTTCCGATATAAATTCTAACATAAAAGAATTCAAGCCCAAGGATGGATATCGGAGTATTACGAAACCTACTTACATGCATCAAAATATATCTTGCCGTGCAAAGTTCCATTATACTAAACAACTATAAGGCTTTAAAATTCAACTAGATAAGGTGCAAAATGTTGTTCATTTCCTGCACAATTCAAAATAGTTAGCGAAAATGCTCAAAACGCCAAAAACGTAACACGAGTATATACAACGTTTTATTGTTTCTACTGAACGACACGCATACCACCGATAAATGATAATAAAATTCCCTAGGACAACAGATTAATTTCCCTAGGACAGGTAACTCAGAAAACACTACATACCGGTGACAAAACAAATTTTTGTAGATAGGTATCAAGAAAGAGTAAGTCGGGACTCTGAAAAGGACCGTTTTAAGATAATGCCGCGAGTTTTCATTGCATAATTCACCTGTTTATTCTTTTGTCTAAAAGAAATAGTCGATTTTTTGGTGATACTATTGGTTTGTATCTGTTTATCGAAACACGTGCAACGTGCGAGATTTGCCTCTACTCAGTATGGTGCGGACCGCGTATAGGACACCGTACAACCTCCAAGCTTGTGTGAGTGGGTGTAAACCGGTCTGCTCCACAGACTATCCAATCAGGAACGGGCAGGTGTGACTTACAAAATTCCCCTGCTCTTATTGGTTACCTTACAGCAGTGAGGCTTCGAACATTTATATAAGATGGGAATTACCATCCACCCCCACGCCAGTCAGCACTTTGGCTTGGCTTGGCTTGGTTTGGCTCGGCTCCAACTGCTAACTACTTACGCAAAAGCATTCACAGAGTGTGGAGCGTGATTTTTATTACTGAAAATTTCTGAAGACAAACGGAAAGAAGAAAGCAGAAATGGGATTTTTGAAGAAGCTGAAATTTTGGAAGAGAGTGGGGAAGTCCAAAACGGGAGTTGTGAGACGTGTTTTGAAGTGCTTCGTGCCATGTATAAGGTGGAGAACAAGGAGCCCAACACCCGAGAGCATAAGCAATACACAGGAAAATGAAACCCTGGAAACCTGCAAGGAGAAAACACACCGGCGGATATGTGATCAATATGAGGCCCTCATGCTAGCGGATAGGCAACATGAACTCATTGACATACAGAAAATGACAAGTGATAAGGAGATATTTTGGAGAATGAAGTGGACCAAGGAATCGCCACACAGTGCAGTTTTTGATGGCGTCACTTTTGAAGAAACTAAACGAGGTGGCCGAAGAGAAGATTTCAAGGTAATTGGACTTCTGGCCGAAGGAGGATTTGGCAGCGTCGTTTTGGCAAAAAAGAAATCGACAGACGACCGTAGCTCCAGTGAAGAAGTGCTCGCCCTGAAGTTTGTATCCAATCTACACGTGTCTGAGGCCGAGAAGGAAGTACTCTTTCGAGCAGTTGGACATCCTTTCATGGTGCAATTTCTCGCATACTTCCAGACGAAGGAATTAGTGTGCTACGTGTTGGAGCACGTAGAAGGCGGCACTCTTCGTTGCCACTTGTGCAGACATAAGCGATTCAGTGAGGACATGGCACGAAGTTACGCGGCAGAGATTATTTTGGCGGTCAACTTTCTGCACAAGTGCGGCATTGTGCACAGAGATATAAAACTAGAGAACATACTCTTAGACAGGGATGGCCATTGCAAGCTCTCCGACTTCGGATTATGCAAAGTTGGAATGTTTACAAAATCGAAGACATCTGGTATGTGTGGGACTAAGCAGTATATAGCCCCAGAGGTTCGTCGGGGCGACAAGTATGGACCTGAAGTTGACTGGTGGTCAGTTGGATGCGTTTTGTACGAAATGATGCTGGGAACGTGCCGCGATTCGAACGATTTTATCTTTCTTGAACGATTTCCAACGCACCTGACGCCATATGCAGTATCTATACTGAAGGATTTCCTGCATCTCGAACCAAGTCGTCGCCTAGGAGCACTTGGTGACACACGTTCGATTCTGAGACACCCTTTTTTCAAGAAGGTGAACTGGGAAGCGGTGTTAATGAAACGTGTTACACATGTTGACCAGATGATTGCAGCAAGAGACGTTGTAATGGAAGCAAATAAACAAACCGCGCAAGTCCATTTGGAGGACATTAAGCCACAGGAAGATTTATCTGTACTTCAACAGACAGAGGAGGAAGAATGTGTTAAAGAAACACAGCATGGACAAGAGGAGGACAGTAAGGAAACGGAATAGCTACTTGAAGAGACAAACGTGGATTACTTGACGAAGAAACCCTTCATGGACAAATCGAGCACCTGGAGGCAGTAAAAATATATAATGAATGTAATTATTAGCGAGATAATATTTGTATTCTGATCTGTTTTTTGCTTTGGGAGTGTCTGGTGTGGGTTATATATATTTTAATATTTTTCAATTCTTCTGAAATGTTTTCTTTTGAGTGAAACGTTTTTTATATTGGTTTAAATATTTTTATAATAATCTTCACATTTGTACCGTGCATCTTGATATTATCAAGGTCTTTATTCCCCAACTGATGCTCAAATGAATTGTCTTAAATACAATTTTAAAATTTACATTAACAGTTATATTTAAACAGCTCCGAAATGTTTCGGTTCAGTCACACTATCGTAAGGGACAGCATTACTCGTGCTTGCTAAATTTACAGTTAACCGTTCGTGAATATAAAACCATTTATGATGTACTGTTATGTTTATGTATTCTTATTCTTATGTATGCTGTGTTCTGTTTACATTGTGCCAACTGCAACTCTTCGGCTACCCTGACTGAGGTTTTTCCGTGCTTTTTCCTCAGTTGTAAGGCAAATGCCAGGGAATAACTCCCAAAGACGGGGCATGGCCCGCACACTTCTCAACCAGTAATTGTGTTGTTCTGTATATTGTGTGTAAGTGATTATTTATGAATATGATAAAAAAATGTCATGCTTGTTGGCTAAGATAACATCCAAATTTTGTTGTGTTTAAAATCTCTTGATGTGTGTGTATTCAGATAAAATCAAAACTTCATGATGTATTTTTACTATATTGTTCTCCAGTTCCTATATCAGGCTATATTCATGACATTTATCATATTGCTATAAATAATCATAACCCCACCGAAGGTATCCCTACTTTGACGCAGTGGTGGGGCTTGTGTGGTCAAATGATCCTGAGATCTATGCTGTCGGTAGCTTAGCTACCGATAGGGCCTTCCATGCCAGATAGGTCAAGGGTGATGACCCAGACAAAATGGGATACCCAGGTCCTCCATGATGGTGGTTGGGCGTGAGGCTGAGCCTCACCCCGTAAAAAATATATACTTGTTGAGATGTCCCACACATTCCTCAGCAATAGTTCTCCTGATAGAAAAATCTCACCCTTAACTCACAGCACTAGAAAAGGAGCGTCCCCCCATTTAATGTGTTCATTACGTAGACGAGTGACCGTTAGAATAATGTTCTCGTGTGCAACGATATTTCTGTACTAAAAATTTCGTTGTTTTGTTGATGTTAACCTCTCGTCTTTGACGAAAGTTGCAATGGGAGCCATGTACAAGCGTGCTGCAGTCACCCAATACTCAGGATGGATGCCAGCATTATCATGTTACTTGTTTTTATAACGTCACCGAGTGTCCGATGGGCTCCTTCTGTTGCTGAACAAAGTTTAAATAATGAAAAATGTTATATTTTACTCCTGAGCAAAGCAGTATTAAAACGCTGAGGCGTTTGTAGTTTCACGAATGTTAAAAAGTATAATTTGAGTGGTAAGTATAACTACCATTATCTGAGTATAATTTGGGGCGGTAAACGTAGATGTCACTGCAGGTCTTCCGAACGTTGTAACACACTTACTTATTTTTCCACAATTTCAGCCACCGAAATAAACGGTAAGCAAACTTACCAGCTCGAAAAGTACACAATTTACTACACACTGTGTTTAGCTGCCCGCGGGGCCTGACTCAAATTGTGTCTCCATGCGGAAGTGAACTTCGTATTTTTTCTTTTCCCTTCACCATCTGTTGGCTGTCGTCAGCGGACTAGCTTCTGTGAGTGGATGGGGGTGGGGGAGTTGGGGTGGTTGTCGAAACACTTTCTGTGAGGCAGACACTGCCTAGGAATGGCACTTGCTCTACAATCGTGACTTGCTTTACATCCAGCGTCGGGACTCCAAGGATCACCAAGAGGACGGTACGGCCTACCTAGGGCAACCCTTTTGGCGAGTAGTTCCTGCTACATACGAGACCGGTGCTCGAGTATGCACGCGAGGTAGAAATTTGGGTTTGATTTTGTATTTCTAAATTCAAATTGGTTTGGTTTGTGCGTACATACTGGACACCGGCCCCCGCAGTAAGACCGGCTCGAGACCCGAGGGAGCTGGGTAGTTGCGGTGTGTTCTTATGGTATGTTTTGGTATTATACTGTGTAAAGTTAGGAGCGAACAATCAGTAAACTTGTACGGGCCGAACTGTTTATGAGGGTTGAATACCTGAGACAGGGTTGTGTTGTACGGGGATTGCCTCCCTCGCTGCGCAAGTCAGCCAGGTTCCTGCATGTTTTGGTAACAGAAGGGAAATATTTGATTCCATGGGTGGGTGATGAATCATTAAAAACTGACCGGTCTGTGTGACTCATTAATTGTACATTTTAAGTATTAGTCGTTAATTCAAGAACAAACGCTTTAAATTGTTATGATGTGATAATTTTATTGCAAATGTTGACTGCTACTTAACTTTTAAAGCTTTGGTTGCATATTTTGGTCATGTTCATCGTGCTTTGTTATTTTTCGTGACGTCTAAACCGAACAACTGTGTTGTTTCCTAGAATTGGCTACGTCATCAAACAGTGTGCTTAAAATATACGGCCTCCCATTGGTCTATCTAAGACAAGTGTTCGATCTGCGCGTTTGGGTTTTTCCAAGAACACGTTTCGTCATCGGCACTGTGATTAAAGGATACAGCCACTGATTGGTCCTTCTATGTCACATGCTGTTCTCCGTGAGGTACGAAGTGAATAATATTCAGATTTGTGTGTTGGTCAGGCAATCGCTTATAGACACTTCTTCAACCAATAGCAGCACACCACGCGACACTGGTAATAGCACAACCAAGAGTACAGCGCCCTTAGACACGTGTTCTGTAGCCAATCAGCGCTTGCAACATCAGTGCTACTGATTGGTCCTTCTATGTCATGTGCTGTTCCTTGTGAGGTACGCACTAACTATATATCAACGCCAGCCGGACAGAGTTTTTTTTTCAATTCCTCATTTGCGTCAAGCTGTTAGTGATCGTGATCCGTTGACAATTGTGTACCGAAATGGGATTCATGAAGAAACTTCTCTTTTGGAGGAGAAAGCGCAATGTCGCTATAACAACATGCGACATTGCGACGCAAGCAATCGAACCAGACAAGATAACAGACGATTGCGCTGATAAGGAGAGAAAAAACAGCTGCACTGCGGAAGTTAGTGGAGTTAAAGGAGAAAGAAATAGCAGCAATGCAGACGTTCCTGGACTTCACGGATGGTATTATCCTGAAACAAAGAGCAGTAATTGAACAAATGAAGGAACTACAAGGACGTTAAGAGTTTATTAGTCTCATTGAGATTAAAAACGGCCCTTTTCAGGCCTAACACTTCGTATGCAAAGGAGTAACAATTTGTCTAGACCAGTTCTGCTAGACTTTATGTTCCTTGCTGAACCAAAGTCTGTGTTGTGTTATGCTTAGAAATAGAATGCAACGCTGCAGAACAACACAAAACTGCAAAAGTTCTACATTACAGGGGTACAATAATTATTTACTGTAACCCTAGCTGCACCATTCAACTTTTAATTTTTAAATTTTAATTCCAAATCCTTGCCGGCGGTCGGTCTCGTGCTGCTGAAGCTTGGTTTGCTGGGCCCTTGTCTTATCCATTAGACCACGAAGTGTTTGTTGAGAAAATAATTTTAGAAATTCCCGATGAGTTATGAGGTCGAGGAATCTTAGCAGAAAATATTCTTATGAAACCGAGGAATCTCAACAGAAAATATATAAGTCCAAGTCCTTGAACTTGAATTGTGAGGCCAAGAATATATTTAACAGATAAGTTTCTTTGGACAGGACTTCTGTTGGCCTCGAACCTCCAATTATAAGTGGAAGCCTAGCTTCTTAAATCCTCCACCACGACACTCGCTTAATAAAAGTGCGGGACCCCTTGATTTTAAATTGTCTATAAAGTGCACTGTCCCGAAATTTCTGTAGCGTCTATTGTCTCAATACCCGCACTGACGAAGTTACATCGCTGCATCAGAGCTACCAGTGTCAGTGTTGAATTCCACGACAGTGGTAGTCCTACTGTAGGTAATTTCAAATTGTATGTTCAGCCTCACTACTTTACCAGTACATTGCTGTAGTACTGTATGTACAGACGTGACGTCACTGACCTTATCTCCTACCGTTGTAACATTGCAATGTTACAAGACAGAGATGCGTTATGAAGTCCAGTACATACCGCAGTGCTACAACAAAATGTACTGGAAAATTAATTAGACAATTTGAAATTACCTACAGTACTACTGTTTGTTGAATTTAACACTACAGTGGTGCTGGAAATTCTGACGGAACAACGTAATTTTGTCGGTGCAGGTGTTGGTCAAAGCTGTGGGTGTGAAACTGCTCAAGGTGATCAGCACTGAGATTACGTACGCTTAGTGTGACGCCGTGTAGTTCGGCAGACCGAAACTGGAAGAGGACAAGGTAGGGGCTGTGGCAATTTGTGTTGACTCCTCAGCTGGGATTAAAGGTGTACGTTCTGTTAGGTGTAAAGTAACACTAAGTACAGATCTTGCTTACAGAATAGCACTCTGCAGTGTCACCAGGAACAGATCTATCGTCGCTCTGAAGGTCAGCCGCTGACTCTTCTTGATGCACTTACCGTGAAAATATAAGATATACTTCCTGTAGTGCAGACTGTCTTGCATCTGATATCCCATCTATTTTCAGTTCTACCCCTTCCACCACTTCCCATTCTCTGATATGTCGCCTTCTTTAACTTGCATTACCATGGAGCTACACTACATACCCCAATGATATGTGCTAAGTTGCACCTGCATCTTCAGTAAGTGTTGTCTGCAGTACTTCAAGCAGGAATTATTCTTCAGCCAATTAAGTGGCTTTTACTCTTTATATCCCAGAACAAAAGAGACCCCTCTTGATAGTAAGTGTGATAAAAACATTCACAGCATCCCAGAATACAAAGCTTCTGCACATTTTATGCATGTCAGACAATTATTGCGGCATTATAGCCCGACAGTGTATTATTTACTATAGGGTTGGTTTTCCATCAGGAAAAGAGCTAGCCTTGCTGGAAATGTGTAATCAACTATGAAGTGAGATCTGCGATCTTTTGGGACTTTACATGGCGTAGATTGGTAATTATTACCACCACTGTCCTGTTTGACCCTTGAAGATGAGACCGATAAGTTGTCCCGAAACGTCGGTAGCTAACTAGCAATACACGCTGCGTAACATCCCACAAGACTGAAGATCTCAATGTAAGAAATGCACACAAAATTTCTGTCCATAAATGTCAGTAAAAAGGACCCTGGCAGTAAGCTACGCATAGAAAATTAACATACAATTCTGCAGTCTACGTATTCTTTTTATTAGCTCCTACATGTAATAGAAAGAATACACAGACTGTAGAGTTGTGTACTCATTGGTGTTGACCAGTGTGTTAATGTATCATAACGCATGGAATGAAAAATATATCCAGTATGGGGTTATGTTAATGGGGCAATGATCTTCACAGATCCGTAAGACGTGTCATACAGTAACTCGGCCCGGCACGGTCTTCTGAGAGACGTGACATTCTGATAAGTGTTGATGCAGATTACGCCCTGTCGACTAGTGAAGGGTTACAGACGTTTCGGTGGAACGTAGTGTCTTCATCTTAGACTGTTGGCCCAGAAGATGAAGGTAAAATGACCAGTCGACAGCGTTAAACGTCCCAGATGACTTGAATCTTCACCAACACCGCTTTGAGAATTTCACAACCACCAACTGTTGTCCCAAAACGAAGGCAAGGAATTACCAATCGACGTTACGTAAAATCCCAAAAGAGCGCAGATCTCATCTACACCGAGTTCGAAGCCTGAAACCACACAACCGTGGAAGTGTAAATGTTTTCTGCTATCAGCATGCCAAGAGAATGCACAGGCTGAGGCCGGCAGGGTGTTTTCTTTGTTGTGCTGTTCACATGTATGCTGGTCACTTCAGATATAAGAAAATTATCCCATAACAGGTAAAGGGCAAGAAGAAATAGGCCGAAATCCATCACCTGTTGAGGCTGTTTGTAATGAACATTCACAGTTAAGAATGCAAGGCTGAACATCCAGTGTATGCCTAGTGAACATTCTGACAGTGACAAACAGGACGCTGCAGTGTGCAGGTGTAGCAAGTTTCTTTAAAATTCTTTGTTGTGTATGCTCTAAAGATATAATGGCAAGGAGAACATAAACTGGCTCTGATTTGGAATTTTCTGAAACGTCAGGCTGGCATACAAAATACATTAGTGCTGGTGAACAACTCCTACCACTTTTTTTACCAATGAAAATTTAGGCCCATTATACAGAAAGTAAATAAAACACAACTCAAACTTTGTGTCTTTGCAATACAAACACTTATGGCATTCAAGTACACCAAAAGCAGTGAAGTGAACCCCCAGAAAAACAAACATGAAAATGGTGCAAACATTTTCTCTCCCCTGGGACAGTCCAAGAAGTCATAAAAGAGAAAGGCTCTGGTTTCTGTGGAATCTAGGAAGGGAGGAAAGAAGAAAAAATGTGGCACTGTCTACCCTTTTGCTGCTGAAACTAGGGGATCAAATGTTATGTCCCTACATCATCCAAACAGCTTCAAACCGTGTGGCACTGAAAGCTAGTGGGGTTCATACAAAAACACAGCATGATGCAGCAACCAATTCACCAATTCAAGGAAGAAAAAACACTGTCATTTGTGTCCAGGCAAAGCAGATGCTAACTGAACTCAATAAATGTGTAAGAGCTACTCTTCAGAAAGGAATCTAATTCAGTGTTTTCAGTGCAATCTGGTATCTGTAAAGTTGTACCAGTGTGTGCCACGCAAGCATTCAGAGGAGTGGAGGTTCAGCTCCACACACACAAGCTCAACCTCAGCACTATAGTAAATGGACATGAATGGTCTGCTTCATGCCAGGCCACCCCATGCCCACTGAACAGGAGGCTGGGCGGGAACCAGAACTGGCATGGGCACTTAGGAGTACAGAAAAATCTCTTCCCCTGCCAGGAATCAAACTATGATGCCTCAGCTGTCAAACGTGTGGCCTACTCAATATATCAACTGTGCTATCTCAGCTCTATCTGATACCTGCATCCATGAAAAAGCTGTAGGGTGCACACCGCAGCTAATTAATTACCACAAGACATAAAAATGAAGTCAAATATTACAAGTATCTAGAGGTTTACAGCGTATAAGGTAAATAAAATGGGGTACAAATGGGCCCTAAATAGTGTTGCTTTTTCATGTAGTAATGCCAGGGTTAATCGTAATGAATTAAGAATTATGTTTGGTTTCCTTGTGTCCAGTTACAGTCCTGACACATGCCTGCACGGTGTCACACCCCAGCAGGGCAAACATGTCACTGCAGTGAGAAGCTCAGATCTCAACCACAAGCAATGGCACCTTCTGCCTTGTTCACACACACACTGACAATCAAACTACTTGCACATACAATTAGATATCTGAATTTACAATCTCATATCAGTCAGATTGGTTGAGATTTAAAGAACTTGTTGAGTGTCATAAAATGAGATCTGAGGTTCTCAAGGTGGTGATACTGATGTTGCCTGTCACCTTGTGCAGTTTCACAGGCACGGATGTCTGTGGGGAAGGAATCACCTCCATCTGCATGGCAAACCCTGATTACACACCAGCAGACTGCAACCTACACCACTCCAACCATACTATCAGTACTGTTTAATGCTTGCTTTATTCTTATTATGGTACCTTTATGTCTGTCTGAAAAGACGTAACACTGTTGCGTGGTTTTACTTGTTTCTACACACAGTACTGAGATACTTTTATTATCAACACATGTCCCTGTATATTTACTTCACCTCTTTAAACTACTTTTCTTTACTGCCAAATGCATCCACTGTCAATGCACAATTTATATAACAAATTAGTTCCAGATCACTGACCTAAAGAAACCTCATGAGACCTTTAAGAAGTTAAAAAATGCACAGAATTCCTTGTGAGAAGTTGACTGTATTTTAAAAAAATGATCACTGTGAATGTGGTCACTTGCCAGGAAGGAGCAGTTAGGTTTCCAGACAAAATCCCAACAAACTTGCAAAAGACTCAGAGCTCTGAAATTATGTGCTATTTACCCCCGGTCACACACGGAATTTTGGACAATTCTAGGAACCACGGCCTTAATGGCCAGTAGTTTAAGACATGCTGGGCAGATACAATCACTTCACCACCAAAATTTGGCCCCTTGGCCCAAAACAGCTTTTGATATTGCCCATATTTTGTTTGCCACTCTGTATTTAATTTTTTGAGGATAGAAATTTTGGAGTTAACAGTGACAAAACAACTGAAGACTTACTTAGATTTAAATGTATGGAATGAATTCACTTTTATGAACGTGCTTGTGAAACTCTTACACAGCCTAAGGCATGGCACCGGAATTATTTTTTTAAATTTTGGCACATCCTGTATATAAAATGTGAATAAAACAAGAACCAAATATGTTAGAATTATTAAACAAACTGCATTTTGAAAAGAAAAAAACGGAGAGTATATACCATGTTAAAAATATTCAGTACCTGTATTTGTTGAATAAATATATAAAATGCAACATTTAGAGGTTAGCGGTGCGGTACGACCACTATAGGGGTCATTAGGCATC
>Ga0123357_10009087_pt1 | contig 12503 bp, 6 predicted proteins | sample TergutEmb28metaG_FD_89873 | JGI IMG/M metagenome (GOLD analysis project Ga0123357, IMG submission 89873) | Embiratermes neotenicus P4 segment gut microbial communities from Petit-Saut dam, French Guiana - Emb289 P4 | ecosystem: Host-associated > Arthropoda: Insects > Digestive system > Gut ... | reverse complement strand
GTTGGCTAAATACAATATCAAGAGCGTCGCCATACCACCCAGAAAAATATCCAGCTACATGCCACCGACCAAGGACGCACCGGGATTAAGAACACCAGGCATATACAAGATCCCCTGTGAATGTGGCAAGGTGTACATTGGACAGAGCGGACGGTCTGTCCAGCTTCAGATAAAAGAGCATGGGAGACATATCAGACTGGCCCAACCGGACAAATCAGCAGTAGCTGAACACAGCTTCAATCAAGACTACATTATCAGATTGCAAGAAACCAAACTCCTTGCCACAAAAACCGGCTACATGGATCGTCTCATCAGAGAAGCCATCGAAATAGAGATGCATCCAAATAACATGAACAGAGATGGGGGCTTCAGTCTCAGCAAATCATGGAAGCCACTGCTTCATAAACTCAAAGAGAGGAGACAGCCATCCAACACACAACAGTAATTCCCACCCGCACACTTATTTATATACACCCTCTCCCCTCCACTACCTGCTGGACTGCTAACCGCCCCGCACGGGCACACCACTTCCTATTGGCTCTGCCACTTCCCTGCCCCAACCCAACCAGGTATAAATACCACGCACAATCCTACCACTGACATACTTCATTCACCTGCCTTTGAAGATGGAACTGATAGTGAGTTCCGAAACGTCGGCAATTAGAACTCAGACGCCGGGGAATTACCCAAAAAGAAACAAATTACAAAAGTAACTTTTTGTGAATTTAATCTCTTTGCCACCATCTTAGAGCTGAATTTGTCCCTGTACATGCCATAAAGGCCTATAGGGATGTAAATGTTTAGCTCCATCCACTCTCAATCTTGGCACTAGTTAGGATTGAGAGGTCAGCTTGATGCCTCAGCTGTTTTATCTCCAGGGGACAAATCCCCATTACCTGTTGAAGCTGAGGCTAGATGGGCCCCAGAGCAGGTCTTGCTGTTTTAGAGATAGAAAAATTTCATACCCATCCCAAGAGTCAAATCTCAGGCTGTCCACCCCATATTCAGGTCACTATACTTAGCCTGATGTTACCTCCGGTGTTTAATTGAGTCTGTAAAGTGAATGGCTGTGGACTGAATGACAGGGAGTCAGTTTTGCGGTACAGTGATTTATCTCTTCTGCACACTATCGAGACCAGACCAGGATCACACCTACCCTCCTAGTGATGCCACCTCCTTCCCAGAGGGAAGCTGGCAATCCACAGACCTGATGTCTTACCTCTCTCAAGTGTAAAGGTTAAGAATGCATGAAACCGTTACCTTCATTCCTTCATGGCAGTGGTGCTTATGTGAGCATAGAGACTATTTGACTTTTTAATCCCTACTTGGTCTGATTTTTAAAGTATGATGCTGAAGCTCTGTGTTAGTAATTTCAACACCCTGGGGAATATAAATGTCCCTAATAAATTCAGGAGATGAAAACAGTTATACTGCAAGAAAATGTTCAATTTGTACTCTTTAATTTGAGAAACTTAAATTTTGAGTCATAGTAGTGAATGTGAACAGAGCAGTATAATTTGACACCTTTTAGTGTGACAATTGGAGTGTTCACACAGTAATTCTAAGAAGTCATGAGATTTTACTCTTCCAAATTTAAAACCAGCGAATTCTTTGTCTGAAGTACATGAATATTGACAGCTGTAAAAACTAAAGAATAAACTAGTCTCTTCCTAGACAATATTTCAGATAGTTATGAAACTTAAAATTGTGGTTTTCTGGGTTGTGACACTGTATTTTCACAGTTGGTTATCAAAGTTTCATAGGAACCCAGTGTCTCATTTTTATGCCAGGAAGATTTAAACATTGGTTACTGTACATGAAACTGCACATTGTTATAACTCAGTAAGCTGTGGTCTTAATGTCATCACATCTGTGATACTAGAATAAAATGCTGAGGTAATTATCCCTATTCTCATTTCATGGATATTTTAGGCCAGATCAGCCCTTTGCTGAATGGGACAGTGAAGCAATCAGTAGGTGGCTGCAGGATCTTGGGCTGGACTGCTATGCGGCTGATGCTAAGCGATGGGTCAAGAGCGGTGCACAGCTGTTGCAGGCTTCAAATCATGAGCTCGAGAAGGAACTGGGAATTAAGGTACATAACCATATTTATGTTGGTGTGTAGTTCTAGAAGATAGTCCATTCAGTAAATAAATATTAGGTATCACTGTTGCTCCAGATAAATTACATTTTTCATGAAGTGTTTGACAATTCCATAACACTTCTGTTGAGGATTCAGGTCCTCTGGAATGCAACACTGTGTCACTGATGTATTTTTTCCAGTCATTTTGAATGCACTTAGTGTCTTCATCTGCAAGGTTTGAGAGTTCCAAGAAGAATACCAAATGCAACGAACAGGTGTAGATGTGTAGTTCTGATGCTCTGAATGGTGAATGTTAGGCGAGAGTGGTGAATCAGAGGCTGGAGGTGTGGATCCCTCAAACCTTGACGATGAAAGCACTCGAACTTGAAATGTATCGAAACACAGCAGCACAACATTACATTCCAGAAAACTTGTGTTCTTGCTCTTAGTTTAATAGTGATGCTATAAATAACCCTGAATGTATAGTGTCCGTTGATAGGATGATAATCGAAGAATGAAGTGGGAAAAATGTGGAAGGAAGTGGTTACAGCATAATTTGATATGTTGTAATCCATTTTTGTTTGGATGGACTGAAGAAAACACAAAAAAGACATTAGTCAAGGTGGTTGGTCTCTGAATTCAGATTCAAACCAGTGACCTACTGAGAAAGACATGAGTGCCTCCCATTTGACTATGTTTTTCACTGCCTAGCTTAAGCCTACATTATTATTGACACACCAACCAGCATAGATTTTGTTGCATTACAAAGGCTCATGGCAAGTACCTTGCACATATGAAAATGTCACTTAATATTCAATAAAACTTTCAGCAGCTAACATCTGTGTCATGTGGCCTAATGGTGAGTGAACCAGTGTTTCAAGGACCATCTTTGTTCCTGTTATCAGGGAGATAAGAACAGGGATTGTTCCAGAAACACTGGGTTACTTGCCATATAACAGCCAGACGTGGCTGCAAACCTTTGACAGCCCTACATTATATAATGCTTATTACTGGTTAAACATACTGGGATCTGTGCACAAAAGAGCAGAAGTAAGTTGCTTATAAGTAATGTCCCTCTTCACAGTTTATTAATAGCATTATGTTTCAGCAATTAGTTCTGCTTCCATCTTCATGTGTGTAGGTTGAGATGACAAAATTATTCTGTTTAATTCCTTGGTGGAACCATTTAAAGTAACAGTTTTAATATGGTGTGATAATAGATAAAGTTCACAATAACATTCTTATTCAGTGTGTTACAAAATTGTCAGCAGATTTTAAACTTTAACACTTTTGTTAGACTTGGCTACTTAAGGTATGGGGAATTTCTTGACTAGCTGAGCAGCCGTTAGCATTTAAAGAAGGACTCCACATAGGTAATTTGACATTCAGAGGACCATGCATAATGATATATTCTTATAATGAAAGCCAACGAGACGCACTATTTCTCAAATTTGTTTGATAAAGTACTCTACTTGTTTCAGACAGGTCCACTGTCCATCATCAGTAGTATCTCAACACTGTATACACACAATAGGTATTTGTCATTCTAGTTCTGTTGCCGTCTGCTAGCAGGTGCTGCTAGCAGACACCAACAGAACTAGAATGACACATGCCTATTGCATGTATACAGTGATGAGATACTCCTGATGATGGACAGTGGACTTGTCTGAAACATGTAGAGTACTTTATCACATAAATCTGAGAAATAGTGCATCTTGTTGGCTTTCATTATAAGAATATCCACATAGGTAGTTTGTTTGGAAAGACACATTGAGTGACTGAGAATGTTTCTTACAGAATCCAATCCACCGGAAGAAACTGCATTTGGCACTGCTCTCACAGCAAGAAAATGTGGCAACACTTGATCCTTATCTTATCCCGTCTGGAGAACTGGATACAGCATGGGTATTGCGATGGCTGGATGATGCAGGGTTACCACAGCATAAAGAAACATTCCTGGCTGCCAGAGTTGATGGCAGAGTTCTTCATCGTCTGACTATGGATGAACTGGCGATACTGCATGTTACCTCACACCTTCATGTTGCTAGCCTTAGACGAGGAATCCAGGTATGGATAAACTTGCAGGCTGATAGATGGGTATCAGCATTTCTATAGAACCTGCTGCCTCCATTTTCAGAGTAGAAAAAGTTGGAAGCAGCAGGTTACTCTGAGCCTTTGATGCCTTCATACTACGATACACTACATCACATTGCGGAAAGAACATCTTACCTTATATAATTGTGTGTGAGTGAGGAGTGAGTCACACCCTGGTTACCATGCCAACTGTTGTTACTAGGTTGTATGTGTGTGTGAGGTGTATGCTGTTACATCCTGTTTGCCATGGCAGTCATTGCTGCCAGGTTGTATATTCCCTGCATATGACATGTTGATGCCAAAGAAGCAGTTGAGCATTGGAATTGTGTTCTCTGATGTATGCACTAAAGCCACAAAAGAACAGTATAATATTTCGCATGTAACACAGCATAGAAAAAGCAGGTAGCAGCACTTTGATGGATAGAGTTAATGCTTGATTGGTTTGAAGAAAAAAAGAGCAGCCAAGAAAGAGGACATAGAATAGCACATGAATATTGTTTTAGGCCTGTCATATGAGGGGCACTAGACTACTAATCTGAATATTCACTGCCACAAGAATGTGAAAGTGTCGTATGTGTGTGTATTGCTGTTGTCATTTGTTAAAGGTGCTGAGGGATAACGATTTTGAACCAAACTGTTTAAAACGACGGTCTCTACCTGATGACCCACAGCCACCAACGGCACAGGATGTGGCTTTGTGGACAAATCACCGGGTCATGGAATGGCTGCGTATTGTGGACCTCGCAGAATATGCCCCTAACCTTCGAGGCTCAGGTAATGTGTTTCCATAGACACACTGTGAGTAGAAATAGTTACCAGGAACAGCATTTATACAAGGTCTGTTCAGTTAGTCATATCTGAGGATGTGTGGTCCTCAAATATAACTTTAACCAGGATAATAAACGAACATTTTGTTTCATCACATAATTGCCAGACTGATTGATGGGTTTGTCACAGTAATACAGAGCCTTTGTGATTCCAGTGGCACATTTGGCTTTCATTATGTCAGAGTGTTTTCTTTGACCTTTGCATCGTGACACAAAAACTGAAGATAAGTAAGCAGATTGTTCTATTAATCTCATGGTGTCCTCAACAACTTTCCACTGACTTTGGGAACTTTGAGGTGAGACATCCCCATTACGTTAATCAAATCACAAATATGGCAGACGTACAGTCAAAACACAACTATATTTATTATAGCTACAGGTAGTGCACTTAGCTGTCAACAACTACATGAAAACAATGCAGAATGCAATGCACACCCCTGTTGGGCACCATACACATTGGTCCAAGTCCACACCCCAATTGCAGCTGAGTTGCATTACTTTGAACATTGTTATCGAGAGCACTTTGTATCTTTACCACTAGAATTAATATTAGTCCTTGCTACAAAATTTTGTGAACGAGATCTCGTCATCAGCAACAGACACATTGTATATTGTGTAGTTACTTTATAACAAGGAGTACAACCTGAAGATGGCCAATAGAGAGGCCAAAACATGTAGTTATTGACAGCTAAGTGTACCATCTGTAGCTATAATAAATATAGATGTGTTTTGACTGTATGTCTGCCATATTTGTGACTTTGGGAACATTCAGTTTGTCCTTTCAACCCAGAACTTTTGCTTGGTGATTTTCACATTTGTGGGTCGTGGAAGAAGGACTTCAAAGCTGAAATACTTCAAACATATTGCTGAAGTGGGAGCCAAACCAAATGTGGTGGTGCGGTGGCTAGCACTGCTGCATCACATCTGTGAGGTTCTGGATTCACATCTCATAGTCTTGTGTCAGGTAACTACATCGGTACCCACGTGTAAGATCAGGATTTTACTGTTAGAGGTAATATAAGGAACTCTGCAGGGGGGGGGGCTGAAGTAGCTACCTTGTTTTCCATTAATCAAGAAGAGCCCATGCTGTTGGATCCTTCTGGCTATTTGCTTTCCCAGCTCCTAATTTGAAGACAGAAACTTCCACTTTCTGAAATACTGTGTTATGTTCAATCAGTCTGATACTAGGCAAACACCAGAATCCCAGTAGCCATAACTTTAATGCTTCTGTATTTTTTGCAGGAGTTCATGGAGGTCTGATGGTTCACGAGCCACGTTTCACAGCTGAGCTGTTGGCCAGTTTGCTTTCGATACCACCCAGTAAAACCTTATTGCGACGGCACCTAAACACACACTTCAAAGAACTCCTGGGGCGTGAGTGTATTCAAGAGAAGCGTGAAGCTGAAGCCACTTTAGGATATATTCCTCTCTCTGCCACCACTAAACTTAAAGTAAGCACTCTACACTACATATATAGCTTACAGGCAGAGTAAGTGTTCTTCACATCGGATGTGGTTGCTTTCCTTGTCAGTGTGACAGTATACAGTAGCTAAAGCTGTAAAGATGGAATACATGCAAATTTATAAAGTTTAGTTCATTAACATAATTAGATAGTGTTATAGATGTCGGTATGGTTCGCTCGCGGACTAAAGCCACGGAGTTTAGTTTTTTAGTTTTATAGATATGTATTTGAATTGCACGCAGAATCTCTACTGCAGTACATGCAAATTGCTGTTATGCACGTTTGCCAAGTGTGTTTGCTAGATTGCAAAGTAAATTTCATATTCTCTTTGTTTTCTGTTAGGTCTGCAGTAAGAAACAGATCGCTTACAAGAAACTTATTAGATTGCAGATGCAAAGAATTCACATATAAAAATTGTAGTGAAGTGTTACTGTTTAGAGGTTTCAGTATGCATCAAGATTTGTATGTCTGACATGTAGTTCAGATTATAAGAAAACTTAATTTTAGAAACTTGTTTGTGCAGGTTATAAAGAAGAGTCAGTTTGCACTTAAGCGTAAGAAGTCAAAGGCAGAACTGGACTTTGGGGACTTGGTTTGTCCCCTGGATCCCTACAAGTCAGGTGAAACACAGCCCACTGGTGATGGCGTAAGTCCAACTAACCTAACTAACATCTGTATTGCTCTACTGATGATAGAGAAAATGTAATCAAGTAAGGCCTTAGTTTCTTAATGTGCAGAAGTGTGGTGTTACAGATTCAGCCTAACTTATTTCAATATAAAAGGTAAAGGTAAAGGTGGTCACCCTAGAACGGGCCCCAAAGACCCAGAGGGGGAATAGAGGTATAGCTCTACTCTTTCTTTAACCTCGGTGCGAGGTGGGTGTGGGTGGTCAATGCCACACCCTGGCTGCTTTACCCTAAGAAAGACCAGGTACCCATTGTATCGGAGGCTGGGTGGGCCCCAGGGCCAGTCTGGTCAGGTGCAGAAAATCTCTCCTCCACCAGGATTCAACCCCTGGACCATCCAGCCCGTAGTGAGTCATTATACCGACTACACTATCCGGGACCTCACTTATTTTAATATATTTTACTAAAAGTAAAGTTGTCCCACTGATGAATTAAGCACATATGCCATGAAAACGTGTAAAGGAGTGGAAGTATAGCTTCACGCATTATTAACCTTAGCACTACATAGAGGTGAAATGTCACCTTCAGTGTCCAGTCACTTTACTCCTATGGAAAGATTCCCCCCACTCCCATTGCTCATTTAATAGTAGACTGGCTGGACACTATAGATGGTTGGGATGCTTGAGAGAAGAGAAGAGTGTCGTGCCCGTGAGGGTAATTAAATCACGATTCCTTTGTTGTTAACCATATAGTCTAGTCACTTCACCAACTGAGCTATCCAGCCCCATCATATTACAATTTACAGTTTTGTGATTATCAGTACTCAGAAAATTCCATGTAATTAAAAATCAAATACACTGTATTGTTGTACTTATATTTTCCACTGATCTGTTTTCTTGAAAGGACTACAATCTGAATCAGTCAACACTGCTTCTGTTTGAGAATATGCATCTTGTGCCATTGGATTTGTTGTAACATGAAGACATGGTAATGGAATTGATAAATTTTGCCACTAAATAACAAGCAGCTTCAAGCAGAATTCATTAAGCCTACCTTCCTCTTCCATAGAGTTGCAGTTGTACAAAATTTGTTTTGAATGTTAGATCAAACATGACAGTGTAGGAGTCAGAACGTTGTGCTCGAGCATTGATTATCACAGCTTTCATTCATACTTCAGTGACACCGTATTTATTGTTGCGGCTGTAATTACGTGGCAACATGTTTTTATCTTTTTGAATCACTTCTTAATTATGTTGACATAACAGATTTTATGTACATTAAATCTGTTTAATATAACAACAGCATTTCCTATCATTTCCTTATTGCAACTGTTGCCTCATAAATTTAATTTTGTACATAATTTATGTAAATGTTTTTAGTAACTCTTGTACCAAAATATCATAGTCTTAGCTAGTTCTACATTAATAGTCATTACCGAACACAGACCTAAACAAAATGTTGCTTTGAGATGATGTTATGAACTTACATTCTTCAAAAAAGTAAAACACATATAGTTGCATTTGTCTGTGTTGTCTGTCACCACACAAAAATTTCAAAGAACCTAGATCATTTGGTGTGTTGCTTCCACATCACAATTTTATGCCTGGTGTTACTGATGTTTAGAAAATTAGGAAGCACAGAAGCAGAGTGGTCACTTGTGACAAGTTTTTCATGCCAGGTCTCATGCAAATCTTTAGTTGCTTTGTAATAGTGAGAAAGGGTCACGTGAAGGTGGTGTTGCTGATGATTCATGTCCCATGGGACATTACACTGTTATGCTGGGTGAGTAGTTTCTGATGTTTCAGAGCATCATGGTGCCCTTAATCTTCCTGGTGAAGCGGCACAAAAAATTGAAGGCCATATGATCCTTCAAAACACTGGGAACTACATACCCAGCAACATAACATAACATAACATAACATCCCGGAAGACATTAATCTTTAATTCTGTCATTCTTCTTAGCATATTGACAGTAAATTAACAATCATATGAACTGACAGGAGTAAATATACCAAGCCCTTGTTTTATGCCTGTTTGTTTTATGCCTTTTTGCTTTATTGTCCCTTACCAATTTACACCACTTCCTAATTTACACCCTCTCATTTTTATTGTAACCCCCTCTGGCTCGTTTATTGACATTTATTTAATTCTTTATTATGGGAATATTTTTGATTTATGCCCCCTTTTTTTGAGCGCTACTAGGCCTTGGTGTACAGCATATAGATTAAAAGTGTAGAACATTGAAACTAAGGTGTCTTTGTGAGACTCAAAACTGTGTGCATGCGCACGTGTTTGTGTGTGCGTGTGCACATGTATGCATGGGTGTGTTTAAGATTATCGTCCTCTGGAATGTGATACAATGCAGGTTGCTGTATAGGTCACTCCAAAATGTTGTGCCTCTCCATCAAATCAGATCGTGTGACATCACAGGAGACCGTAATTCTGAGGCTGCTTTGTCTGTCAGTCCCATTTGTTCATGATCCAAAATGCCTAACAGGCAGTTGTGTGATTAAGTGGTTATTTCAGCAATGAGGGGAATTTTAATATACTAATCACTTCAATTTATCAACCAACGAATGCACATATAATTTCACATAAAACACTTTTAAAACACTTTAAAACACTCCGACATGTTTCAATCTTGTCAGATCATCACCAGGGAGCTTTGTTCCTTGCTAAAGTTATATTACAGTATACACAATTCAATTCATATTTGCAAACGAGATGTTGTGGCAGTATATCTTAATAGTATAATTATTTACAGATATGCTGCCACAACACCTCATTTGCAAATACAAATTGAATTGTGTATACTGTAATATAACTTTAGCAAGGAACAAAGCTCCCTGATGATGATCTGACAAGATCAAAACATGTCTGAGTGTTTTAAAGTGTTTTAAAATGTTTTAGAAGTGTTTTATGTGATGTTATAAGTGCATTCGTTGGTTGATAAATTGAAGTGATTCTACAAAAATGCACGGTGCTACAATAAGATTTAATATACTAATATTTGTACTTATAAAAATATACTTATTACTATGTTGTTTTTTTTTGGCTTCCTGCAGTAGGAATCGCCTGTATGTTACTCTCACCCATCTAAGAGTTTACTAATTTAACTGCTGTGATAATCTGCTTAACAAAGGACCAGTTGTATTATTAACATTACATTCTGTTTATTAGATATGCTCTTCAACTAAAATATATACGTAGGTGAGTCAATAATTATCCACACTACAGATACAAACTTTATTTCAGTAAAAACAGAGAACTTATAATAACATAATTTTTCAACATGGTTCCCTTGCTTTTCAATGTACTTCTTCCATCGTTGCACAAGCTTCTTTATGCCCTTAGAAAAAAAATGTTTTTGGCTGAGCAGTGAGCCACGCATGCACTGCTTCCTTCAGTTCTTGGTCCAAGGTGAATCAACGGCCCCTTAATGCCTCCTTGAGTGGACCAAACAGGTGATAGTCTGAAGGGGTGAGATCGGGACTATACGGAGGGTGAGCCAATACCTGAAACTTGAGTTTCTGGAGGGTTTCAACTGTGTGGGCAGCAGTATGTGGATGAGCATTGTCATGCAACAACACAATGCCTTTCGACAGTTGTCTTGGGCATTTGCTTTGAATTTCAGGCTTCAGCTTGTCAATAAGCATCTCACTGTAACGTACACAGTTTATTGTGGAACCCCTCTCCTGATAATGTTCCAGTATTGGGCCTTGTGAGTCCCAAAAAACTGTAAGCATCAATTTTCCTGCTGATGGTTGGCTTTTGAACTTTTTTCTGTTAGGCATTTGTGGATGTTTCCATTCCACACTCTGCCGTTTACACTCCAGTGTGTAATGGTGGACCCATGTTTCGTCACCAGTGATGATTCTGTCCAAGAAGACATCACCTTCTTTATCATAGCATTACAAATTTTGTTGGCAGATGTCCAAGCATGTTTGTTTATGCAGCATTGTGAATTGTTTTGGGACCCATCTTGCACAAACTTTATGAAAGCCTAGTTAATTGTGGATGATTTCATAGGCAGAACCATGATTAATTTGCAGACAATTTGCCGCTTTGTCAGTAGTCAGTTATCTCTCTAAAAGAACGATGTCATGTACGCAATCAATGTTGTTGTCAGTTGTGGCCATGGACGGGTGTCTGGCTCCCTCTTCATGTGTTACACTTGTGTGACCATTTTTTTATTTTTCTATCCATTTGTATACACTCCATTGCGGCAAAACACTTCCCATATTGTGCTGAAAGTCTTCGATGGATTTCGGCCCTTGATACACATTCAGACCACAAAAAACAGATCAATGAACGCTACTCTTCCTTGGTGCAAACTGAAAGTGGAGCGGCCATGGTTAATGTTATGGTTGCGACAAAGGAACTGACCTAGCAACTTCAAACCTGCACAGCAGTGTTAAGAAGGAAACCACGCCTAGCAATGTGCACGAAAATGACAGTGCTGCCAACAGAAACACAGATGCAACTACGTTGTGGATAATTATTGACTCACCCTCGTACATAATTATCACTTTTGAAGCTTAATAACAAAGTTTATCTGAATTGTGTGAATCATTAAATGTACAAGTTTAAAGTGATCACAAAATATTATATTCTTGAAAAAACAGAATATGAATGCTCATTTTACTTAAAAATATATCATAAAAAATGTCATTAATAAATCTAAAACTGATAACATTAAACTGGGCTTGGCCAAAAAAGTTATGATGTTGATGATGGTGGTGATAATTTCACTCATGCCCTGAAGACAGTGAAGGACTTAGACAGTGTGGTAAGTTTGTTACTTGTGAGGCTTGTAAGAAGAAAATTTGTGAGAGTTAAAGTCCTCGTGGCAGTGAGTGTTCAGATTACAGTCTTATGGGCTGTGACTTGTTGTTCATAGGAGTTTATGGCCAGCATTCTTACCATGAAGATGGAGGTAGTAGGTTCCTCCAATGGTGCATACAACAGAGCTACCCAGCATCTTAATAAGTTTTATGAACGCTGTTACAAAGTTATGAATACTAACTGTAGTTTCAAGAATAACCATGGTGGTTCCAACTGTATGACCATTAAGACAACATAGGACTTCGTCAGGAGTGTGCAAGCAGTTTCTTTGTTGAGATGTAGTAGTATAATAGTTGTAAAATGTCACTTGAACTTGTTTTGAATGTTCAAATAATTGGTAGTTGTTCGTAATTGTTTAGATGACTCAGATGGAGGCACAACATCCAAGGGCCGTGGCTGTCTGTCATGAAGCTGTCATCAATGTGCCACTGGTAAGGGGGCAGAATATAATAATATTTATTTACTGCAATTGGGTTGTTACCCGGTGGCAGTGGTTATTTTACATGTAAACAAACATGAAATTGGTTACTACTAAATTTAAGTCGGGAGGGCTACATGAGAAGCAT
>Ga0123357_10009086_pt1 | contig 12503 bp, 11 predicted proteins | sample TergutEmb28metaG_FD_89873 | JGI IMG/M metagenome (GOLD analysis project Ga0123357, IMG submission 89873) | Embiratermes neotenicus P4 segment gut microbial communities from Petit-Saut dam, French Guiana - Emb289 P4 | ecosystem: Host-associated > Arthropoda: Insects > Digestive system > Gut ... | reverse complement strand
TCATAAGCTTAATTTTATCATGCTTAGTTCTCGCCTCTCTTAAGACCAGGCATGGGAGGAATATAATTTCCTTCTATTTCTTTTTGTTTATAACTGGACACGCTCAGTGTTTATCGCGCAAGCAGTGTGTGGAGCAACACATGTAACAGTAGCTGCTTTGTTCTGCAGCAGCAGTCTGCTGTGTATCTCGAACAGTGACTGAGCAACAGAGAATGAAGCCGGACAGTCAGTGAGTGTTAACGGTAATGAAGAGCCCGCTGGCGAGATTTGTCACCAATACAGTTCAGTTGTAACTGCAATTATTCCCTACTCACGCTCAACAGAACTCTAGTACGCTCTACTTGGGGATTATTGAGAGCATGTACGGTCTGCCAGACTCCCCGTCTTAACCTGAGTTCCAAACTCCATCCCTCCTGGGAACAACATCCAAGATACGTTCCTCATCGGGTCCGCAATGGATACAACACTTTTGTTTAGTTTTAATTCCCTTTCTCTGGTATGAGGTGATGTACTTGCACTCTGTAACACCTTCTCTGATAGCCCATTGTCCACTTCTAAAGATTACATTTCTCTCTTAAACATACAATTCTTTATTCTTTCATATTACTCTTAAATTACTGTCCCCTTTGGGAATATTCATATGGCTACATCTTGTCCTGTAACAAATATTATAGTTTTCAAATTTCGACTATATTCTCATAAATGAATGGTAGGCTATGGTTATACTGCATACTTTCAAACATTACGAGGGCTGTCCGGAAAGTATCCAGCCATTTTGAATTTCTCAAGAACCAGTCACGTGGCCTTGATGTAGCTCCACAGCCACTCAGAGGAGACCTTACTGTGCATCCATGAACAGTCACTATCCCATGGGGCTAGTCAGTCAGCAGTAAGACGCTGGTGACTGAGCTTGTGTATTGTGTGACCATCGCATTCACAAATCTCCCCCCTCTTGTCAATTTTAGCTTTGGGAAAAGCCAGAAGTTGCATGGAGCTGAATCTGGGCTGTAGAGGGGCTGACAGACCTGAGTGATGTGATGCTTTGCCAAAAATGCCTGCACGGGAGCTGTAGAATGGGCAGGCGCACTGTCGTGATGAAGCTGGTCTGCTCGCTTGGTCATTGTGAATGCAACAGTCACACAGTACACAAGCTCAGTCAATGGTGTCTCACTGCCAACTGACTAGCCCCAAGGGAGAGTGACTGTTCAGGGATGCACAGTAAGGTCTCCTCTGACTGGCTGCCAAGTTACATCAAGGCCATTTGACAGGTTCTTGAGTTATTCAAAATGGATGGATACTTTCCAGACAGCCCTCATATGTGTATTAATACATTCGTATGAATGTGACCACTAACCATTAAACTCTCAACCACAGGCATATACTTCCATTATTACCTTTGAATCAATGTGACCACTAACTAGTAAACTCCCAACCACCAGCAACACTATTCCTCCACAACAGAGAAATACTGCAAGAGCAACTGCCTTCCATGGAACTGGTGGTAATGGGATCTCAAACTAGAAAAAGCAGTAAATATTAACACCAGCAAATACAAATATTTACACACAACAGCTGAGACACAAATGCAACACACTTTTCTACCAGCACAGATACATCTATAACACCATCAACCAGGTGTGCACAAATCGCGGGTGCCAGGTCGCCCGAACAACAAGATTTGTGATGCCTGTTATTTTCATCAAAATCACTGTAGTGTTTTTTTTTTACAAGCAGAAATTTCTGCATCATTTCAGATGCACCAAGCATAAAGCACCAGATGACAGTGAGTTATAGATTACCTCAAAACTGTAAGTCTTCCAGCATGGAAATTGACGTCACCTCTCCAGTACGTAGGATTTGGAAGTCACTACTAGATTTTTGGGAAATTTGTGGAACCCCGTCATCAACCCCCCACCCCTACTACAAGGTTTGATTACAGACAGACATCTACATGCAAGTATGCAAACGGCATGTAACATAGGCCTACAATGTTAATTAAAAGGCCATGCACACATCAGTCAATCAAAATATGAAAACAGGAAGGTATATTGCTAGAGCACAGACGTCCATTTTGCCATATCCTTCATGGCGTGTTTCAGGACAACTTTACTCTTTAGCTTACTTTTGTTAAAGGATGCTAGAACACTGAGTTCCAGAAGGGTCAGTCCTTTGCTTTTGCTTTCCAAGAATTACAGAAATTATTTTCCAACAATAAATACTTCATCACAACCCACAATATTCGCTGAAGACACTAGCGTCACACTTTCCAGCAAGTATGGCGATTTCAGTACAAATGCAAATATAGTTCATTCAGTCTTCTCCAAGCACATGATGTACAGCTAACAAGCTGAATATACGTGCGAACGGTGGCACTGCGAATGTGTAATTCACCACAATAAGCAGTAGGTAAAGCAGTCCTGTTACAGGCCTGGAGTGGCCCAGAGGGTTCCAGGAAGTTAAGGTTCCCAGATTTCATGACAACTGCACAGGATGGTGGTAAGGTTGTCAGCCCTAGGCACTGGCCGCCTTTACCCCCAGGAAATGCTCTTGGTACTCATTTCTGTTAGAGGCTCAGTTGACCCCAGGGCCATAGTGCGATCAGAAGGATTATGTCAATGAAAAATTCCAATGACACCATCTGGAATCGAACCGGCGACCTTCCGATTTGTAGCACAGCACCGTAACCACTGTGCCACCGCAGACCCCAATATGTGATAGGTACTGGATATAATGTAAAACACAGGGAAGGTTTACGAAATACAAAATTCCTTAGTTCACCAAATATGTCTTCAGGCTTGCATAGCAGGCAGTGATCAACTGCTGTTCTTTTCAGTTTTGACACTCTGCAGTACTGTTGGTGCATATGGGAGAGACGGGAGGCATGTACAGGGTTTTGGTGGGGAAACCTAAAGGAAAGAGACCACTTGGGAGGATAATAATAAGAAGTGAGATGAAGAGGTATGGACTTGATCAAGCTGGCTCAGGATACGGACAGGTGGTGGGCACTTGTGAATGTGGTAATGAACCTTCGGGTTCCGTACAATGCAGGGAATTTCCTAACTACCTGAAAACTGGTTAGCTTCCCAAGAAGGACTCAACTCCATGGCGTAAGTAGTACTGTAGGTTGACGACAACAATTCTGGTGGCAAAATTATGTCTATGCAGGCATCATCAGATATCACCTTTATGCACGGTATTTACAATTATATACCTGAAACAAACCATGTTTCTACGGTATATAGTGTTGCATCTGTTCTGTCTGTGCGTCATGTAATGTTATTACATCAGCACTTTCCACAGTTCGTGCGCAGTGCTCAATACGGTTGTTTTGCGTAATTCCATAATTTCATGCCTTCCTGTTATGTTGCTCAGGTATTGTGTGATTCTGAATTGGTTACAGTTGCCCCTATTATTACTGGTATCACTTTTGCTTTTCACATTCCACATACACTGATTTTCTATTATAAGGTCTTTACATTTTAAAATCTTCTCAGCTTATTTCTTGATCACATTTATGTCTCCAGGAATTGAAACATCTATGAAAATGCACATTTGTTTTAATTGGAGCCATCCTGTTGTGTTGCCACTTAAATACTCTACGAGTTGGTTCAGTCAAAACGCAACTAATTTATTGTCAATTATAAATACGGCGACATGCCTCGACTCATCATCATCATCATCAGGCCAATTCTTGAACCATATTTTAGGTACATCAAGTAAAAGTGCAAATTTTGGGATCCCAAAATGTTTACAACTGTAACAGAATGTGGAAACAAATGAAGTTGGTACTACTATAATAATAATTACATTAAGATTTATCCGTGTGTTTTTAAAAAGTGTTCAAATTGGCAATATAGTACAGTGATACCTCGGCTAACGAGTGACCCTGCTAATGAATTTTTTGGCTAACGAAGATTTTTTCGCTGTTTTTCGGACTCGGCTAACGAATGTTCTAGTGGATGCGCGCGCTAACATAAAGCAGCAAACATGAACGGTCAGGCCATTCCAGGAGCTTAAGAGAAGTTCAATCAACTTTGGACAGATTTTTGACTTCTCCTTTACCAAAGAGACAGAGGCCAGCTACTGAAGAAGAGGAGACTTACCTTGAATAAACTTTGAAAATTTAGAAGAATAGTGAAAACGCTGTGTACATATTTTCAGTTTAATAGTAAAAAGTGTACTGTATAATATATTTTCAGTATAATAGTGTAAAGATGGCCAGTTTTTCATTCTACTTTCCATTCTCCTTCATCCAATTGTGTAGCTGTTCATCTCAGCCTTTGGTGAGTTTTTGCCCTTTTATAGCGTGCTTTTTACTATTTTATAAAACTTACCTTTAAATAGTGGGCAGCATCCAGAACAAATTAAACGATTTTCTATAGAAACCTACGGGAAATCACGTTTCAGCTAACAAAGATTTCAGCTAACGAATGTGATTCCGGAACGAATTATCTTCGTTAGCCGAGGTATCACTGTAATTAAAATGGTAAAATATAATGGGACAGATACATACAATGGGGTCAAAATGCTCGTTATGTAAGTAATATATTACTGCTGGAAGATGGTGTCCATCTTATATATACAGGGTGGAGCAGAGGAAACGCGTTTTTCATATAAGAATAACTTTGTTCATTTCCAACATAAAAAAGTTTTAATTACACAAAATAGAAGGTATTTTAATGCATTTTTAAATAATGTCAGTCAGATGACGTCCTTCTTGCCGGACACATTCAGAGCCTCTCCTCAAAATCCGGCATCGCACACTCCAACATTTTTTACGGCATAGCTGCGATTTCTTGACGAATGGAAAGTTTCAGCTCTTCGATAATGCGCGGTCCGTTCGTGTACGCTCTACACTTCAGGTATCCCCACAAAAAAAAAAAAAGTCACACATTGATAGATCAGGGGAACATGGGGGCCAAGAAACATCACTGAAATGGGAGATCACATGTTGGGGGAACTGCTCAATGGCAAACACACGATGCTCTGCGTTCCAATGTGCCATGGCTACTGAAACTGCATTGTCTGAGCTGTCCGCCGGCTCACACCCAACGTCATCAACTGCACCCTTGCAGAGTACTAGCCATTTGAAAAACATGCGTTTCCCCTGCCCCACCCTGTATATTTATACATATATATATATATATATGCATATTTGTTGTTTATTATCACATTATTATGTCAGGCTTATCAATGGGGACAGTTCTGTCAGTTTGCGCTTGTTGGTTCCATAATATGGTTACCTTACCTTCATGACTCGTTTTCGGTACATGGTCACATCTGTGTTTGTTGTCTAATTTTATCCCTATTTCCTTTCATATGTTAAAAGTGTAGTTGAGAACACTGAATCATGTCTCTGTATGTATTGTTCTTTTGCCAGTACCGTACATGCTGATATGATGTTTTCCACTATCTTATCAAAGTGCTTACACAGCCTACATCTACTATCTGTTTCTGTTTGTATTATTATTACTACTACTACTACTTCAGGCAAGCATCACAAATCATGACCAAGATCTTAAAATACTGGACACAGCCCTCCTTGTGAAATGCCCAAAATTGGTAACTTTTAGTTCTTCTGCTATGCGTGTACTGCTGATGTAAACGTCTTTAAAACTCAAACTGGCTGAAGGGTTGCAAATGTGGAAGCAATAACAAATAATTTGGTTGCCAGACATTTAATGTTATCAGTGACTGATTAGTCACATGAGATGTCACACTGTCTTGAGCATGATGTCATCACAAGTGTTGTTATCAGCTGTCAGTTCTTGGAAAGAAGGTTTTAATTTCAAATTAATATAATGTTCAGAAATTTTTAATTAAAAAAAAACAGCACTCTAATTATTCTGTCCAAGGTAAAGGCACACTAGACTCCAATCATAATGTCATGTAAAGAATGTTCGTGTAATTGATGTGTATTTTTGAAACTCCAATAGCGACTCTTCCAATTCACGGCACAACCGCTTAAATGTGCCCATGCTTTGTCACTAAAAATAACACTTACAGGTTAACAATTCCATCACACAGATCACAATATCTGACTGAAAAAATAATCAGAATTATTCAGTCTCTGAATAACAGTCACCTTATATGGTCACAAATTCAGAAGGCATGTTGTGTGAACAGATCCCAGTGTATGCCAGACTATGCAGCCCAGCACACAAAAGATTCCTCTAGACTTCTATCTGAGCAATCCCAAATTAACCTACTTCTTCTTCTGCTAATACAATTTCCTCTTCTTCTTCTTGTTCACTGCTGATCACATGCTATGCAATGTTTTACTACTGTAACATCAACTTGCAACAAACACCAACACACAAAATTTTCACCAAGCTCTTGGCAGCATATTCCGTACGGTAAGCCTATAATGTATTTTATGACTAAGAAAATACGTCACTCAGAAATAACCACGTTCTCGACATCAACACGCCACAAACAGGGGAAAGAGCACAAAGCGTTTATTCCTACACGAAACCAATCTTCACCAGCTCACTCACTTTTCAGTCCTACGCGCACTGTTAGTTGTTGAAGACTGTGTACATATGCAGTAATTATTACAACAAGACACTTAAGAATACACCAAGAGTAAATGACGAAAGGATCGCGTGCTCCAGCATTATACTGACCGCTGCGACTCATTTCTACATCTTTTATGCTGGTATGTATGTAAAATATACGCACCATATGTATGCAGTAGCCTTGTGCCATAGGCACACTGCTGTGTTAGATAGAACTGGATGTGAAATTCATCAACCTTTTACACACTCTAACAGAAGCTGTCAACTTTACTTTGATAACAAAATTATTTCTATGGGTGTGCCTAACAGTTAAAAGTGTTCAGTGATGGTCTCCCACGTTTTTGAACCCTCTTCTTACTGACATTAATCAGATGTGAGTTACACCTTTTGATATTTATACCTGGATAAGCCACACAAGGCATCTGCGATGATAACCAATAGGAAGCATAACTGATAAAGAGGTGGTACATAACCTACAACATGTCAGTTTTAGTTTGGAATGGTTATAAATTAATTAATTCATGACCTCTGAGGCTTACATATAAAATTCACATTACCATAACCCTACCTGAGAATCAATAAATCCATTATCATCATGCTGCAACATTTGGTAGTTAACATTTCTATATGCCGAAGTCCTCCTCCTTGACATCTTCATTTTTTGTATGAACTCTAAAACACAAACATACCATTACATCAAATTTAATACAAGAACAGTAAGCCAAATGACAGTTTGAAATCTAAACATACCCAGGCAATTCCACATTAGAAAATCAAACAACTCTACAATTGTAATATATACTGTAAATTATACTATGGATTCAAGACTATAACTGTTCAACCCCCCACCCCACTGCTGTTATTCTAAAAGGTCAACAGTAATTGGGTCCTTCATAAATGTCAGATCTCTTGCAGTGGATACAAATGGGGCGTTGAATATGAAAGACGTGTTATGCCAAAATGCCGAGAATGACAGCTGCATAACCATGAACAAACACATAAATAATGATTATGCAGTAATCATTAAGCAGGGATATTTACATTTACTCTGAATGTCACAGCACAATGCTCCCGAAATCGGGTATCAGGATTCAAGACACCACTTAAACACAAATCTAAGCCTCAAACAAATAACGAGTATACAGTAGTTGTTACTGAATGTACGAAACATTCTGATCTAGCTCCACCAAGACCACTCTTATGATAGTTTTTACATAAATTTAAATCCCTCAATCACCCTTTCAAAAAAATCAAATTGTATTCATATTTCCGAGCAACGATTCATATCCTGCAACCATACTAATTAATACAGCGCCATAACGTTCACGGTTACATGGATTAACGATTATCCATTACTCCATCACTTAAAATCAGCAGGTTACAATGATTAAACTGCATTCTTTCGGAATGTATAATGGGGATTACAAAACGCTGTACGAAGGTGCTACCGAAGCAAGATAGACAAAAAAATAAATAAATCTCTTAAAATCGACAAAGAATCAGAGAAGCTTACATACTGTTATTTCCCGGCTTAACAAGGAATTTAGAGACGCTAAAAAGGAAATAATCTCCACAATAATGCAAATTTCCTCTTGCCTGTTTTGCGTACTTTGGCGTTTAGAATTTAACTTAAAAACCTCATGGACAATCTCAATACGCAAATTCCCACTGCGCAATGACATTCTTCGGAAACACATGATAGGACGCGATACCTTTCACTGCCCGTCACAAATGTCATTTTTAACTATTCTTCTCTCCGTATCACATCGCATATGTTGTGACAATATTATTTTTGAGAACCGTCATTAATTAACAATGCTATGCCGCGGTAAAAAAACAAACTCTTTAAATAAGTAGTCGATATAGCACGCCTTTTATATACATCGAAAATTGTATTCAATGTTCCACACAGCCCACAAATATGATGGCTGCTTTATTCTTGGATGAGATGCACGGTTTGGTTAAGTACCTACATACCAACATTTCTGCGGAACTTACCGCCTCCATCTTCAGGCTAGTAGGCCTCGGCATAGCATCCGTGAGTCATTTAAAGATCTGTGATCCAAGAAGACACAAACCTGACTACAAATGCGGCGATGACCTCATATCAAAATTAAAAAAAAAAAAAAATCCCAACTTTAGCCTGTGGCATAAAATACCGCATTTCATCCCACAACATGACACACGGGGAGATACATTTGTATAATGAGTTCCAGTTTTAACGCAATGACATGTGCAACAACGGAACACGAAAAGATGACTCGTTTTACAGTAACGAAGCCAACGAAGAAAGTAGAGCTCACTGTACGATTAATCAACATAGCCGAAACGTATAACCCTATTTCACTCCACAGCACACAACACAGATCAGCACAAACGGCTGTAAACATAACCGACTATTGATGAAAAGAAGTAATAAACACTTATGTACTGCTAACAACATTATATACTCGGTACTTTACAACTGGCACATTGATATATAAATAAAATGTCCTCCGTACCGGCCTGAGCATGTCACTTGACACGAGTTTGTCTAACCTTTCCCACGGAATTCCACGCATCACGTGTCCGTTCCCAAAGCCACTGTACCCGCCTTGTTGACTCCGACTCTGGTCCGCGTAGTAGTTCGTTTCTGGTTGTTTGTGTGTGCTTCTCGGGCCGATTCGTTGCGGGTGGTCTGTAGACGTAACAGTAAGTATATTTTATTGCTCCCCCCCTCATTTTCGTGTGACAAGAAGGTGAGTGTCTTGAAATTTATGCATTGGACTTAACAAAGATATCTTAGAAAGTAGACCATCGAACATTGTTTTTACAGATTTGACAAATTGTAAGTGGTAACATGTCTAGTGTGCCGGTCTTTATCAACTCCATATTTCACTTACAAAAAAAAACATACCAAGTTTTATTCTGTTGAATGTTGTACAAAATTCCAAAGTATGACCAAATGTACACAATTGTATAACGTGGAGTAGCGTTGTGTCTGCTATGAAGGACTTCTTTCGCCCAACAGCTATTGCGTCATCGGAATGGAATGTTGCGATCGAAGATGAGTGACATTTGAATGATGTAGCTTGTAGCGGATCGTTAATGGTAATTCCTTGCTTCTTTAGAATCATTAAACGACATAGAGTGAAGGACCATCAGTCAGAACCACTCCGTCACTGAACGTAATATTGTATAAAAATTGGATTTTGATTTTGGACCACACCCATCGTTTTAAGGGGTGACTCATTTCCGTCAACGTTCAGACCCTCCCCACATCCTGGTTGCTGATAAATATGAATCATGTGGTTTTGTAGAGGAATACATCATCGCTGAGTAATGAAAGTTCTGGCTTCTTATATCTGATATAAAGATATATGTGTGTGTCACACAACAAATGCTGCCATTCACGTAGACTGTGCCCTTACTCAACCATTTTGTTAAGGTTTGTCTCTTCACTAACCGAGCACGAAGTACAATTTTCCTAACGTAGTTTATGAACGTGAAATTAGTGATCTTGTTTTTTCACTTGAAATTTACTTTTTCAGTTTGCTGATTGCAGTAATATCGGGAAAAGATGAGTTCACGCAAGTACTATCCTGTGCAGGTACGGATATCATTCTTAGCACGCAAGTCTTTAAAACGTATTGAGTTTCTAATACTTTGTCGTATTTTGCGTGATTATGGAGTGTGATTTTGAGATGTCATGTGTGTGTGTATTTGCAGTGTACACCTACAGTTTATCCTGCAGAACCATTTGATTCAGCTGCAGATGCAGAAACATTGCGAGCAGCAATGAAAGGTCTTGGAACTGATGAACAAACAATAATTGATGTCATTGCAAAAAGAGGAGTCGTTCAGAGACTGGAGATTGCTGAAACATTCAAGACACTCTATGGAAAGGTATTATGAGTTCACATTTTATTTTTGGGGCGGAGGAAATGTGTGTGTTCATACGTTTTCCATAATTAATTGATCAGACCCTTGGGCCATGTTCTATAAGTTAATTTGGAGCAAAGTGGTCTAGGTAAGAATAACGTAATCCTATTTACCTCACATGTGCATTTTTGCAAATATTTTGTGCAGTACCGTGATATGTTATCCAGCCCGTTATGTCAGGTTTGCTAACGCAACATTTGTAAGGAAACTTAATTCCTGGTAAAAATTGTGTGTGAGGAAGCACAAATATTTAATCTTACATCACTGGGTTTTGATGTATGAATTTAATGGAACATATTCAAATTACAGGAAGCTTGACTTTCAAAAAAGTATTCATTGCGCTGTTAGGTTTCCATTAATTTACTGAAATAATAAAATAATCACTCATTCATCATTTGTGATTTTAAATCCGTGTGATGCTACTTTAACTTTTAGGGCTCTTTGGTGGACCTTTTTAAGCTCTCTTGAAACTTTTGTGACAGTCACATACATTACAGTTGTCATCTGTGGTGGCAGCCCTGACAAAAAGAATGCCATATATATTAATAAGGTATGTTAATTAATGTTACATTATCATGTTTAGTCATCAATATTGCTTCTGTGAGACTACTGAATGTTGAGTGTGTTGGCGTATATGTAATTATAAACAGTTAACATAGTTACCTTAAAAAGTGATATGGTTTTGGACTTACATGAACTGTACATCATTGGGACATTTATAGAACTGTACCATTGACCAGGTTGCATCCTACTTTAGCAAGGTGGCACCATTGTGAATGTTCATATCACAGATTGGCTGGTGTTTTTAATGTGTTTCATGCTCAAGTGTTACTCGGAAAGCCACACAACTTTTTTAAAAGAGGAAGGTAGAGATATATTTTGTATATTTTATTGTGGTTTCTGTAATGCATACGGCATATTTGTCGTTCTGTCAGTTTCATTATCTTGGCATGAATGTTGCTGTGCTTGGAACTTGTGAAGTACTGAGGGTAGGTATTCTTGAAGTCCTCTGCCCCAATTCAGATTTGAATTAACATTATGCTAGTATGTATACGTGCGTGATTGCATTTGTTTTACTGTCCCCTGCTTACCGTAGGCTAAAAACAGAGTGTAATTTTTAAGCATATTTATATCCCTGCATAACAAAATTGCTTTGTGCGATTGTATACTCATAACACAACTGAATAGGTTGTAATGGAATTTAATATGGAAGAGTTTTATGTCGGCCGTGCATCCTTGTATAATCTTGTAAATAAAGCCAACTTGGTGCGCAATTTCTCTTAGTATGTTTATTTCTTTTCTCTACATGTTTCAGGCAACTATGTGCCCATCATCAGGAGAAATAACTGTATCTGTGTGACACTTGGTACTTATCACTCTGTATGGATGACTGTCTGGTACACAGAGTGTGCACCCTGCATACCAGACAGTTATCTACACAGAGTGACAAATACAAAGTGTCGCACAGATACAGTTACTTCGCCTGATGATGGGCACATAGTTGCCCGAAACATGTAGAGAAAAGAAATAAACGTGCTTAAAAAATGGTGCACCAAGTTGGCTTTATTTACCAGATTAGTGTGGAAGAGCTTATAAAAAATTATGAAGTCATGGTTCTGAACGCTTGCAAGGCTTGGTGGCCTTCGGATGGCATTCCCAAGAGATATTTTATTACCCTTTAGTGCTGTGTTATAATTTTACTTTAAGAACATATGAAATAAATTATATATGTAAATATCATTGTCTTTTGTTTGTTGGATCGTGCATTGTGACAGTTGAAGAATAAAAGACCAACTTGATGTCACTTGCTATTTTATTTCACTTTTGTGCTCCCTCTGTGGTCTAGTGGTCAGAGTTTCTGGCTACAGATACAGAGGTCCCGGGTTTGATCCCCAGCGCTACCAGATTTTCTGAGTAGTAGTGGGTCTGGAATGGGGTCCACTCAGCCGCGTGAGGTCAAACTGAGGAGCTACTTGAATAAAAAAGTAGCGGCTCCAGGTTCAGAAAACAGAGATTAACGGCTGTGGGGACCCGTTGTGCTAACCACGTGACACCCCTCTATCC
>Ga0123357_10009085_pt1 | contig 12504 bp, 10 predicted proteins | sample TergutEmb28metaG_FD_89873 | JGI IMG/M metagenome (GOLD analysis project Ga0123357, IMG submission 89873) | Embiratermes neotenicus P4 segment gut microbial communities from Petit-Saut dam, French Guiana - Emb289 P4 | ecosystem: Host-associated > Arthropoda: Insects > Digestive system > Gut ... | reverse complement strand
CCATCGTAAACAAGGTGGATGTGGAATTAAGTATGGCGCTTAACGCCGACAACAGCGCAGATAACAGGGCTGCGAGAATAACTCCGAGCAATCCCACAGGCAACAACTTGATAACCATTGTTGGATAAACCATATCGGGGCTCGACAATCCGGGAAACAAACCGCGTGAAATCAATCCCGGAATGGCAATAATAAAAAGCGTTGTCAAAGTAAGAAAACCATTGAGTATAATTCCCTTGCGTCCTTCATCCACACTTTTTGCGCTTAATACCCGTTGGACTAAGGTTTGATTGTTTGCCCAAAAATAAATTCCCAGCACAGGCATACCGACTATCAGTCCCAGCCAGGGCGTTTCGGAATCGCTCAACGGACGGATTAATTTGGTAAGCAAATCGCCTTTCCGGAAAAGTTCTACAAAGTAATCGCCTCCTTTTTGGAAACAGAAAAAAGTAAGAATTACCGAGCCGATAATCAGGATAATAGCTTGAATCAGTTCCGTTTTAATGACTGATGATAAACCGCCCGGAATGGTATAGGAAGCGGCAAGCGCGGCAAAAATGATAATAATCAACTGGAGACTGGCTTCCGGATAAATCAGCCGGATGATTAGAGCGGCGGCGTAAAGTGCGCCGGCAGCATCCAGAAAAATATTGCCAATGATGCAGATAGCTGAAAAATAATAACGGGAACGCTTATCAAAACGCCGTTCGAGAAATTCAGGAATAGTGAATATCTTGGAACGGATGTATAAAGGAAGCAAAAAGACAGCAAAGAAAACCATAACGACTACGCCGGTCGCATTGTAATTGAAAACCGCTAAACCTGAATGGTAAGCGTAGCCCGACTGCCCGATGAGCGTGGAACTGGAAATACTTGCCGCAAACAGCGAAAGCCCGACAATCCACCAGGGCATGGAACGTCCCGCTAAAAAATAAGATTGGGTGTCGGAACTTTTTCCGTTTTTCAATCCCCACCAGATAATCAATAAGACATATACTATAAGGATGATAATGTCTGTAAAATCGATCGAAAATGTTTCCACAACTGTGCTGTCAATAATGTTTCTTTGATTATGCAAAGGAACACAAAGTATGTTAACGAATATTATTTTTTCTTGTTATTTTGTTGTACTTTTTTGAATAGTGAAGAGATAACTTCTAATAGACTTGTTCGATGTATATGTAATAACAACCTAAAATACTCATTAATAATCACTACTGAAATAATAATATTTTTTTATGATTTCTTTGAAGTACAAAACCATTTACTTACCTTTGCGGATATATTTTACAATAAAATGTAAAATGAGAATGAATGAGAGAAAACTCTCTTGTATAAGACATATTAAATAGCGTTATAGCTTATATTCTTGCTTATTGAAACTTAGACAATTTCAAATCCATCAAGAGTAAGGTGATGACGCTCACGTCGATTCCGGCGTGGGCTTTACTCATTATTTGGTGGATAGGTAGTCTAAGACCTCAATAAGCAGATAAGAAAGGGTTTTGTCCGCGCTTTTTTTGTGTCTGTTGCTTAAAAAATAAATTTTAAAAAACAGATATTATGAGAGATGAAATACACATTGGAAAACTAATCCGAGAAAAAATGGAAGAAGAGAGGCGTTCTGCCGACTGGTTAGCTAATGAATTGAGTTGCACTCGTGCAAATGTCTATAAAATATATGAAAAATCCGATATTGATATATTTCGGCTGTTGCAAATCAGTCGAGCGCTGAATTATGACTTTTTCAGTGAAATATCAGGGTTATTGTGTAAAAAACAATGAGTAGCGCCTTGATCTAAACCTCAATTGATGAATATTGTCTAAAAAATGGATACATTTTGTCAAAAAAGTGGATACATAAGCACGTATGTATTTAAAATTTTCTTATTTACCTTTGCCCGGTAATATATTTATCAGATTATATATGTTTTATTGTTCATTTATTAATATTTTATCGTTATGGCAGGAAAAAAGATTTTAAAAAAATTAACATTGAGAAAAGAAGAAATTGTTAATCTCAATGATTTTGAAATGAACGTTATGAGAGGTGGAACAGGACTCTCTTGTGCCACTGCCGTTATAAGCGCAGTTACCGCTGTTGCTTCAGCTGGATATGCGGGATACGAATTAGGAAAAGAAGAATCTTGGTGGAATTGCCCAGTATCACAACAAGCAAATTGTATGTCAGCTGTGTCTCAGAATATTGTTTGGTATAACGGACAGGGGATGTGTGGAATTCCTGAAGTTGTGATTTATGGCGTTTAGGCGATAAAACAAGAAGTACTGAAAAAGGTTACTAAATTTATAAAAATTAGTAACTTTTTTTTCTTATTTTTGCGACAAAAAAATTTTTATTATGATTCCCAAAAAATGGAGATTAGTTTTATATATTATATCTAGTGTATTTTTTACAATTGGTATTATTACATATTATCTCGTTTTTCCTACCATAACAGTGAATGCCGCTGAATTTCAAAAAAAAGGAAATTATTCAAGGGATACGTTGTTACTATTCGTAGACATAGCATTTCCGTATGATAGAATTCGGAAATGGAATGGTGATATTAAGGTTGAAATTGTCAATGAAGATAAATTAGATAAAGAGTCCATTTCTGATGTTGACTCGATTATCCATTTACTATCTCCTTTGATTCAACCTGTAAAAATATATCGAGTAGCTAAAGATGGTAATCTAATAGTGCGTAGGAAAGTAGATTCTGTACCAAACACAACCAATGATGCTCAAGGTTTTTGTTATATTCCTCCATTGATAAAAACGCTATCATGGAATATTAAGTATGCTGAAGTTTATGATATATGGTATAGTCCTGTTATTTTCCATGAATTTTTGCACGCAATCGGATTACAACATCCATCAAAAGAATATCCCTTTTATATGACAATAGATGGAGGGCATACTTTTGAATCTTTGGAGGATGCTGAAGTGTTATATAATCATTTGTATATATCGGAAGAGGAAAAAACAATTATAAAGATGCTTTATTCGCCGTACATTAAATCAGGATTAAGAAAGGAGGAATTTATAAAAAAAATGAAGTTACAAGACAATGTCAATTAATCCTTTGTATATTAAAGAATTGAAAAACAAAATAGATAGTTATCATTGTGATAATCAGAACTGTGGTATCGTTTTAGGAGATGCTGGTATGATTTTGTCTCTATCAAAATTATACATATATACAAAAAATGAATATTATTTGAATAAGATGTATGAAATAATAGATGCAATATTGGAGCGGGATAATTACGATCTTTCTTTGGGGTATGGGATTTCAGGATTGGCATGGTGCTTATCGTTAATTAATAATGAGCTGATTGAAAATAGAGATGAATGGCTATTGGATGTTCAACAATCGCTGGAGATAGAATATGAATTACTGTTGGAGCAGGAAAATCTTGATTATTTTAGAGGCGCTACTGGTTTATTATTTTATTTCCTGAATAGCACAATAAAATTAAAAAACATAAATGAAATAATCAACTCATATTTAGACGTAATACAGACTAAACTTTCAAAAAATGATTGGTTTGAACCTTATAAAGATTCGGAATATGTTGGTAAAATATTGAATTTCAGCGCTCCTCACGGATTAACAGGAATGATTCTCATGCTACTAATACTTAAAGAAAAAGGGATTGAAATAGATAAAAAATTGATTAATTCAATATTTAAGATAATATTTAAATATGAATTTAAGGATAGTGAAAAAAAAGGATGTCATTTTCCATCCAGAATCTTTGAAAATGGGAGGTGTGATACAAGCGGATTGGCATGGTGTTATGGCGATCTAATGATTGCTTATGCGATGTTGAAGTATGGAATTTTATACAAGGATGATGCTTTTACCAAGCATTCTAAAATCATTCTAAAAGATTCATTGTCAAAAAAAATAATACATTCCGAAAAATTGATATTATGTCATGGTTATCCTTCTCTATCATTAATTTACAATATGATATACAAAAAAACAAGCGATAGTATATATAATGATGCTTCAGAACAAAATAAAAAACAATGTGAGCAAGCTATTTCAGATAGTTATTGTGAATATAAAAAGAATAGAGTTCCTCATTATTTCTTCGACAGACCGTCTTTATTCATCGGATATTCCGGATATATATTGTTATCATTATTTTGGGATGGATGCAATGATTGTGATTGGATAAAGTGTTTATTACTTTAAAATAAATAAAAAAATGAAAACGGTAGCTATTTGTTCGTCTAATGTAAGAAAAATATATTCAGAGAGTTCTGTTAGAAAATTCTTATTTTGTGATATGGAAATTCCTATTGGAATATTACCTGTTGAGCCTCCAGACTATGATTTTTCGACAGATAATGATGTGTTAATTGAAGTGAAATCTTTTTCATGTAATTTTAGAGACAGAGCGCTCTTGTTAGGTTTTAATCATAAATGTAAAATGTTAAGCAACCATGGAAAGATTATGTATTCTCCTTTTGGCTCTGAGTTTGTTGCTATAGTAAAAAAAATAGCACCTAATGTGAAAAGTTTAAAGGTCGGAGATCGAGTTATACCTAATTGTCATTATTATGATTTATCAAGTGTTTGTATCGGAGTTCCTACAAATTACGCTTCTCAACGCATGCATGCTTTTCATGAAGAAAAATTAATTAAAGTGCCGGATTCAATGCCGGATGAAGTTGCCGCTTCATTTTCTATAGCTTCCCAAACAGGATACAGTATAATAAGAAAAACTTCCATAAGGGAAGGAGATAATGTATTAGTGACAGCCCCGACCTCAAATACCTCTTTAGCTATTATTAAAGCGTTAAAAAATAAGGGATGCAAAATATTTGCAACTTCATCCAATCACAAAAACAATGAAGCGTTTTTAATGAACTGGGGAGTGGACCAATTTCTTCTTGCTGAAACGTTACTCAAAGGCGATACCAACAAGATTCTTTTCGATGTCGTTATTGACCCTTTTTATGATTTGTATTTAAATGGCGTAATAAATCATATCAACTACAATGGACGATATATTTTTTGCGGATTTTGTGAACAATATTCAACTTTAGATAAGTCAAAACTTCTATTTGAAGAAGATTATAAAGGCGTTTTTACTAAATGTATAGATAAAAATATTTCCATAATAGGAAATTGTATTGGTCTTCGTTCAGATTTAGAGGATGCCATTAAAGATTATTCAGATAATAAATATGATATTCTTATAGATTCTGTCTATTCAGGAGAAGATGTTATTCCTTTCCTTGAAAGAAGTTATAAAGATTCATCTCGAACTGGGAAAGTAGTTTATAGATATACAGATTAATTTTCCCTTAAATTATATGTAATATGCATGTTTTATAAAAATTTTCCAGCATAGGTTTGTTAAATAATTATAAACAAATGTATCAGGTTTTCAATCATTTTCTACTTCGCACTCCTTTATTTCCATTCAATATATTTGAGAAAATACCATGTGAAAATGAAGAATTTACGGAAATATTTATCAACAAATATTTTCAAGAAGCCATTTTTACTGCTTCTCCGGCATTATACAGGGAACTGCTGAAATATTTGGAAGGAAAATTGATTGATAAAAAAGAACAGGAACAGTTGCTTGGTTCATTGGAGCGATATTTTAGCAGAATGTCTACCCGCTGCACCCCTTTTGGGCTTTTTGCCGCCTGTTCATGCGGAGAAATAGGAAATAAGACAAATATCCGAGTAAAAGATACAATCCAAAAAGAAACACGTCTGGATATGTATTATTTATCTGGATTATCTCAGTCTTTATCGCAGATACCCGAAATTCGCAGTAAAATTAAGTATTATCCCAACAGCAGTCTTTATTCCACAGGTATAAAGTACAGGTACATCGAGTATAAGTATATTGGAGAAAGACGCGTTAACCGGATTTCTGCCATACAACGTTCATTTTATTTAGATGCGCTATTAAAAAAATCGTATAAAGGAGCTACCATTGACGAATTACAACATGCGATTCAAGAGAATGATATATCGAAAGAAGATGCGCTTGATTTTATCGATGAAGTAATTGATTCTCAAATTCTTGTTGGAGAACTATCGCCTTCTGTAACAGGGGAAGATATGTTGGCAAAAATGACCCGGATTTTAGATTCGATAGATTTTCAGGATTCGACTGTTTTATTGATAAAAAAGATACAATTATTGTTGAGAAAATTGAATGAGGAAAAAGAAAATCCGTTTGATGTCTATCAAAATATTATAGAGAAAGCTGAATTGCTTAAGATCCCTTATAAAGAGAATTTATTATTTCAGACAGATGCCACAAGAAAGGCAGAGCATGCCACTTTAGGGCGTGACGTGATCGAAGAGCTGCAATCTGCCATGCAATTTCTCAATCGAATAACACAATATGGAGAAAATCCTGCATTAACTAAATTCCGCCAACTCTTTTATGAGCGCTATGAAGACAGGGAGGTATTATTAGCAGAAGTTCTTGATCCTGAAATGGGAATCGGTTACCCTGCGGAACCTAACAAGGGAGACTTTTCACCACTGTTAGAACACTTTTTTATTCCCCCGAATAGAGAACAGAATACTTTTATTTCACCTATTAGCAATTTTCAGTCTATCTTATTAAAAAAGACAATTGATGTTCTTTCAACGAATATGAAAGAAATAACTCTTGACGATCAAGATATAAAGAACTTTCCGAAAGCAGATTGGAATAATCTACCTCCAACAATGTATTGTATGTTTGAATTACTAAAGAATGATTCAGGCGGTACACTGTTAAAAATAATTTCTTTCGGTGGAAGTTGTGGAGCAAATTTATTGGCAAGGTTTTCCCATACAGATGAAAAAATATGCCGGTTTGTAAAAGATATAACCCATAAAGAGCAGGATTTGATGTCAGATGTTATTTTAGCCGAAATAGCCCATTTACCAGAGTCGAGAGTAGGAAATATTTTGTCTCGTCCTCATCTGAGAAAATATGAACTGATGTATTTGTCAAATTCCGATTTGCCTCAGGAACAGTTAATTTATATCTCAGATTTAATGTTGTCAATTCGTCGCGGGAAATTGTTTTTACGTTCCAAAAAATTGAATAAAGAAATAATACCTCGTTTGACAACCGCTCACAATTATCGGAATAACCCAACACCGATTTATCGTTTTTTGTGTGATATGCAAACTCATCATGTACGTAGCGGTTTGTTTTTTAGTTGGGGGTCGCTTGAAAACACTTTTCCTTTTTTGCCAAGAGTGAGGTATAAAAATACGATTTTATCGCCTGCATCATGGACGGTAAATATCACAGATATAAAACACCTATTGAATATTAAAGAGAAAGATACATTGATTCCCGAAATAGAAAAATGGAGAATGGGTATTTTTCTTCCTAGATATGTGTTATTGCAGGATGGAGATAATGAATTATTTATTGATTGGGAAAGTTTTATAAGTATTCGTTCACTCTTTTCTATAATAAAAAAACGAAGTGTTGTGAAATTTACAGAGTTTCCTTTTGAAACTGATGATATTGTTGTTAGGGGAAAAAATGGGAGATATTTAAATGAATGTATAGCTGCTTTTTATAAAGAGAAATGAACAAGCAACAACAAACTTTTATTCCGGGAAGCCGATGGATATATTTCAAACTATATACCGGTTCCAAAACGGCAGATGATTTGCTAATTCAGGGAATTACTCCTATCCTAAAAAAGTTGCAAAGAAAACATGTTTTCGAGAAATGGTTTTTTATCCGGTATTTCGATCCCGATTTTCACTTGCGAATTCGGTTATTGTTAAGCGATGTTCGGTATATTGGAGTTGTGTTTCTTTTGTTTTATCAAAAGTTAAATAAGTGGAATCGAAACCATTTGCTCTGGAAAGTACAATTAGATACCTACAACCGTGAATTGGAACGATATGGCGATCATCTGATTGAAGAAGCGGAATCAATCTTTTGTGCCGATAGTGAATGTATTCTATCAATTATAAAAAAACTAAACAGCAATGAAAACTATCGGTGGATGATTGCCTTGAAACTGATTCATGAGCTATTATCTGATTTTGGTTTGAATATGGAAGAGAAACAAAAACTGATGGAAGAGATCAGTAAAGCCTATAAGACCGAATTTGGATTTAATGAGTTTAATTCCAAGCAATTCAACTCGAAATTTAGAGACAATAAGAAAACGGTTGAATCGGTATTGAATAATAGCTTTAATGAAAAAGAATTTATTATATTATCTCAATCAATAAAAATGCGTACCAAACAATTAGCGCCCATTATTGAACAAATTAAGAGAAAAGCGACAAAAGAGTATAGCGTAAATGGATTATTGAAAAGTTACTTGCACATGATGCTGAATAGGCTTTTCCGTTCAAAAAACCGTTTGCATGAATTGATTTTATATGATTTCATGTTCAGGTATTATACGAGTGAAATAGCGAAAGAAAAATATAAAAATGCGATATTAAAATGACGTCTTTTCCTCATTACATTCAGTTCGATTCTATGGACTGCGGTCCCACCAGCCTGCGCATGATTGCCAAGTATCATGGACGCAGTTACACGCAACAAAACTTGAGGGAAAAATGCTTTATAACCCGCGAAGGAGTTAGCATGCTTGGCATCAGCGATGCAGCGGAAAGCATCGGTATGCACACGCAGGGAGTAAGGATTACGCTGGAGCAATTGGTGGAAGATGTTCCCTTGCCTTGTATTTTACATTGGAATCAGAATCATTTTGTTGTGCTGTATAAGGTGAAAGGTTCACTGTTCACTGTTCACTGTAAAGGACAAAAGGCAAAAGAGCAATTATCCAGCAAATCTAATTATCAATTGTCAACTGTCAATTATCAATTCTATATCGCCGATCCTGCCGGACAAAAATATGTGATGAACCGCGAAGAGTTTTGCCGGTGCTGGTACAGCTCTAAAGATCAAGGAAAAGATACCGGTACGGCTTTGTTATTGCAGCCTTCGCCCGACTTTTACGATTACGAGGATGATAAGGAAAAACAAGAAAAAAATTTAGGCTATTTTTTTCGTTACCTGCTTCCATATAAATCGCAATATGCACAGATTATTACCGGCATGATTATTGGCATGATATTATCATTGATTGCGCCTTTTATTACCCAAGCTGTAGTTGATCAGGGTATTGGCAACAATAACCTGAATTTCATTACCTTGATGCTTATTGCCCAATTAGTGTTGGCAATCACTCAAATGGGAATGGGCTTTATTCAGAGTTGGATATCCTTGCATACCAATACACGGATAAGTATTTCTTTGATTTCGGATTTCCTGACCAAACTTATGAAACTGCCTATCCGTTTTTTCGATGCCAAGAATATAGGCGATATCTTGCAGCGAATCGGTGACAACGGACGGATACAAGGCTTCCTGTCAGGAACTACCATATCTACCTTATTCTCTTTCGCCAACTTTTTTGTTTTTGCCCCTATTATGGCTTATTACAATTTAACGATTCTGCTTGTTTTTTTAGCAGGGAATACGCTTTATATGGCATGGATTCTGTCGTTTATGCGTTACCGGCGCAAATTAGACTTTAAGCGTTTTGCGCAGGCTTCCGCAAATCAAAGCAATATGGTGCAACTCGTAACCGGAATGCAGGAAATCAAACTAAACAATTGTGAAAAACAGCAACGCTGGAAGTGGGAACGCATACAAGTGAAACTGTTTAAAATAAGCATACAGGGAACGGCTTTGGGGCAATACCAACAAATAGGGTCTATATTTTTCAGCCAGACTACAAGTTTATTTATTTCATACCTTTCGGCAAAAGCAGTAGTGGATGGAAGTATTACTCTGGGAATGATGATGTCGATTAACTACATACTCGGTCAACTTTCCGGTCCGATAGGGGCGGTTATTGGTTTCGCCCAATCGTTGCAAGACGCTAAAATAAGCCTTGAGCGGTTGAATGAAATTCATAATAAAGAAGACGAAGAGCAAACAATTGAAAGTAAAATCAATTCTATTCCTGAGAATAAAACTATGCGCTTGGAAGATGTCTGCTTCAGCTACGACGGAGCTGAGCGTGATTATGTACTTGAAAACATGAATCTGAAAATTCCTCAAAAAAAGGTAACTGCCATTGTAGGAGCAAGCGGAAGCGGAAAAACGACTATAGTAAAACTTCTGCTTGGATTTTATCCTCCTATAAAAGGGAAAATTATTATAGACAACACTCCGCTGGATGAAATAAATCCTCACCTTTGGCGGCAAAAAACCGGAGCTGTGATACAGGACGGTTTTATTTTTTCGGATACAATTGCCAACAATATTGCCGTAGGCGAAGACAAAGTTGATAAAAAACGCTTGTTGAACGCTGTGAACACAGCCAACATCCGCGAATTTATAGAATCCCTTCCGTTGAAATACAGTTCAAAAATCGGAATGGAAGGCAACGGAATCAGTCAAGGGCAGCGGCAAAGGCTTATGATTGCAAGAGCTGTTTACAAAAATCCCGATTTTCTTTTTCTGGATGAAGCAACAAATTCACTTGACGCCAATAACGAGCGGATTATAATGAACAATCTTGCGGAATTTTACAAGGGGAAAACCGTAGTGGTGGTAGCGCATCGGCTTAGCACAGTACAGAATGCTGATAATATTATTGTTCTTGAAAAAGGAAAAGTGATAGAGGAAGGTACGCATACGGAGCTGACAGCAAAACGGGGAGCTTATTATGAGTTGGTGAAGAATCAGTTGGAGCTGGGCGTCTGAACCATGATTTTTACAAGATTTTCAAGATGAACATGATGAAAAATGATGAAGATAAAATAGAATTACATAGCGAAGAATTTCAGGAAGTGCTTGGCGCTGTTCCCACGTGGATATTGCGGTGTGGAATTACCGTATTAGCTATTATCGTTGTTATTCTGCTGATTGGCAGCGCAATTGTCAAATACCCCGATGTTATTCCGGCTCAGATTGTCTTGACCGGTTCTACTCCACCGGCAGACATTGTTGCACATGCTTCAGGGAAAATCAGGCAATTGTATGTAAGCAATAATCAGGATGTAGAAACCGGCAAATATCTTGCCGTGATTGACAACTCGGCACAAACAGAAGATATTATCAAATTAAAAAACTATTTGTATAAGTTTGATTCATACAGTGAAAACATATCATTACCGGATAAAAACTGGCATCTGGGTTCTATGCAACAACTCTACACATCTTTTTCCACCACCCTTTTCGAATATTCCGAATACAAGCGATTGGCATATTTTTCTCAAAAGAGAATGATAACTTTGAAAAGAATAAGCCAATATGAAAAACAATACAATACGTTGCTTAATCAGCAACGTATAAACGAGGAACAGTTAGATATTGCCCAAAAACAATACAACCGCGATTCGGTACTGAACAAGAAAGGAATCATATCCGACGAAGGAATGGAAACATCCAAAAATACTTTTCTACAAAGTCTCGCGTCACGAGGGAACATGCAATCAAACGTAGAAAATATGCAAATTCAAATCGGACAATTGAAAGAGTCGCTGTTAGACACAGAACAACAAGGAATAGAAAAATTGAATAACTTGCAAACACAGCTTCAATCGATGGTTTCTCAATTGAAAACAGGCATACAGGAATGGGAATTGAATTATGTGCTGCGAGCGCCGATTAATGGAAAAATCACATTTTCCAAATATTGGATTGTGAATCAAAATATTTCAGTGGGAGAAGAAGCGTTTACGATTGTTCCTGATTCGTCTTACAGCATCATTGGAAAGGCTATTTTGCCTGTTGCTCGTTCTGGAAAAGTGGAAGCTGGTCAGAAAGTAAACATCCACATACATAATTTTCCTGAAAATGAATATGGTATCTTGCACGGAACGGTTCAACATATCTCGCTTGTACCGAACCAGACCGTGGAAACGGCTTATTATTCTGTGGAAATATCTCTGTCTAACGGATTGATTACCACTTATAAAAAGAACCTTCCCTATCTACAAAATATGCAAGGTCAAGCGGATATTATTACGGAAGATCTTTCGTTGCTGGAACGATTGGTGTTACCGTTAAAGAAAATTTTGAAAGAAAGCGTATGAATCATGAATTATTACAACGGATAGCTCGCTATTTGATGCTACACGCCAGTTTTACGAACAACATCGGACTGCTGAATGGAAAAACTGGTATTGCAATTTTCTTTTACCATTATGCAAGATATACAGGGAAGCGCCTCTATGACGATTTTGCAGGAGAATTAATAGATGAAATATACAAGGAAATTAATGCAAATACACAGCTTAATTTAAAGGATGGACTTTGCGGAATTGTTTGGGGTATAGAATATTTAATTCGGAACGGTTTCATAGAAGGCAATCCGGATGAGGTTTTGGGAGATTTGGATAAACGGATCGTTGAATGGGATGTTCGGCGTATAACAGACTGCTCTCTTGAAACAGGATTGACCGGAATAGCCTGTTATGTAATAAGCCAGATAGAAAACAGGGGAAAGGAGCATGCCTTTAT
>Ga0123357_10009083_pt1 | contig 12505 bp, 5 predicted proteins | sample TergutEmb28metaG_FD_89873 | JGI IMG/M metagenome (GOLD analysis project Ga0123357, IMG submission 89873) | Embiratermes neotenicus P4 segment gut microbial communities from Petit-Saut dam, French Guiana - Emb289 P4 | ecosystem: Host-associated > Arthropoda: Insects > Digestive system > Gut ... | reverse complement strand
TTTGACCTGTCCGGCAAGGGTGGCCCTACCAGTAGCTACGCTACCGCCGGCATAGCTCTCTGGATCATTGCACCACGCAAGCCTCCTTACCCGGCAAAAGATGCCTTCGTCAAGGTGGAGATACTTCAAGGAGGACCGAAGAAAAACTGGATGGAAGGTATAAGGAAGGCAATGAACGAAAGAAACCTAAGTGAAGGCCAGTGGGAAGAGAGGAAGCAGTGGAGTCTAGGTGTCGGACAAAATAGAACAACGTTTTGAAACATACATACATACATACATAAGTAAAAGAACTGTTTAGTGAAGAGCAGCTTTAAAATAAAAATCCAACTGATGTAACCGTAAGAATTTAGGAAAGGGTGGTCTGGATTTACGTGCCTCAGAATTGGACACTGTGATGGGCTTTGTGAAATCAGCAATGAACACACAGCTCCTATAAAGAATGCAGGGAATACCTTGATCGTCAGAATGTCACTTGCTGCAACAAGCATCCTGTTCCGTGCAATTAATTATAGACTTGCCATAAATATACTACGTAGTACAATAAATATATTATTTGAAAGTCTAGAAAAAGCTGCTATAATTTAATTTTTTGTTTTCTTCAATGGCGCTTCGGCCCTCTTTCAAGTCTTGGCCTCACCGTTGCCGGAGTTGGGAGACACTTTAAGCTTTTACGAGGTGTAGATGTTAACCCCACATCCATCTCACAGTCTAGAGGGCTAGGGTATAACTTTTTGTCCGGTATTTCGCTCAAAACTCATCCGGCAAGGATGGCTTTACTAACAGCTAAATTTTCGCTGACATAGTTTTCGGTTCTCGGGTTCATGCTGGCTCCCTCACCCAGCTAAATATGTCTTCGACAAGGTGGAGAGAAATACAATCGAGGGAGTTAATTAGCTATTAACATGTACAAATTGACTGCAACTTGGTGTTCGCGTGCTGTCCAACTGTGTATATTGCTTTTTAATGGCAGTGCAGTTCATTTATCTCTGATCGAAATCATTTTACGCTCCTTGTTGACAGTGTCAAGTAACTGATACAAAGGAACAAAGTCCTTCTTGAAAACCTAAGAGTCGTTCACCTTTAGAAAAATCCCCCGTCTTCTGTGGAACCCCGAAGGTTCAATTTTGTCTTCACAATGGCTTACCACGTGATAGCATCCCGACCAACATCTTCACACCATACGTTTAAGATTCAATTTAACGCACTCCTCCCTTCTGCACGTAGATCTCTCAAGTGCTCCTTTGCCTTCATATATTCTAACTAAAGTTTTTTTTGAATGTCCTATCTGTTCAACTCGAGATAGATGCCCAGCCTATCTCAGCCACCTTTCTTTGAATAACCTACATAATATGTGGTTAAGATTACACTTTATGATACCTCCGTACCTCCTTGCGCAACAATGAGTAGAAATATTTCCGTTGGTATGGAGAAATATGGGTTGTATTCCGGATATTATAACAGACATTTTTGTCTTTAGAGCTTTCGCAGAAGTTCTGGAGCACAGTCATTCTCGTATGCGATGGGTACCGGGGACTGTCTTGGACTGTAACCCTGCTGGTGAATAGAGCTGACAACTCATATTCATGCAGTAATGAATTTAAGAATTCGTCGCTCTGTACCTGCACTGCCCGTTATCTCTTCATAAGGGATGAAATTGTAGTAAATCATAGAGAAGAGGACGTTTTGTACAAAAAACAAGTACAAAAGCTTCAACGAGTACAGGTGGTTTAAAAAATTTTGTGCGGGTTTAAAGGCGAACCGTCAGCTCAGCAAAGACTTTATGAAGTTCCCACTTCCTTTCTTTACTTTGTGTGCGTGTGTATGTAAGGAAACCTTTATCACGTTTCTTATTTTTAAAACGTTAATTTGCATACTGAATGCTGTATAATCTTCCGTGTGTTCAAAGCGTCGCGGCACACCTCTTGAGAACCACTGTGCTAAACAGAGGAGCTCTCAGTATGTTGAATTGTACCAATTTTCGAAGAGAAAAACTTACTTGAACCATTCTGTCGCAATACTACTTCTTACTTCTATTAAAGGTTTCTGCATTACATAGAGCTGTAGTATACAGCCGACACAAACAAAAAGCTGTGGGCCCACACACAACAGCGCTGGAGGATTGACGCAACTATTAGGCTCTCGTTTGAAGCCGTCAGAGGCACACGACCGTTTGGAAAGAGAAACCCGGACAGCGGTCGGGCGGGCACTAATAGTGCAATGTCAGACCACCGTCGGGTCGGGCTTAACAGACGTCCAAATCACATGTCGACCCAAGAAAAAAGTTAAAAAAAAAAAGAGAAGTAAACGCCTACGCGTGAAAGAGAGTGAACGAGTGTTACATACTGATGCTGAAACCGAACTCATGCTTGCCCTTCCACATCAGGTTGGGTAGAGGAGAGACGAGGGATTGGGGGGTGGTGGGGCTGTCCCCTTCCACACTGACATGTGACGTATGCTATTAGATCGTCCATTATATCTGCTGCTTAAATTCAAATGAGACATCCTTCACTGACAGCTTGATTTCGAAAGTTGACTTGCTGTATGTATTTTTTTTTTTTTTTAATTTTAAACGAGTTCCAGTGCTCTTTTCGATTGACGCCTGGAGCGATGTATTATTTCCGCTTACGTGGCTGCTGCTGTTGCTGCTCCTGCTGCTGCTGCTGCTGTTGCTGCTTGTTGCGTTCTTTTTAATTTTTAATATCATGTAACTGTTCAATAAAAGTCGTGTATTTGTTAACATGAAATTTACTATTAACAAATCTGAAATTACTGAGCCTAGCGCCTCAACGCCTGCCAAGTCTGTCTACTCCGAACAACAGGCCTACGTAAACAGCTTCAAAGCCAAATGCAATGTTTGAGGGTTTTTCCCTGGTATTTTCGGATATTTGTGAGTGAATAGCATCTACTTCACACAGCATCATGTAACAAACATATAAGATTCTAGTGAAGAAGTAGTAAACGATACTGTATCACCTACGGCTGTTATAGTATTTAGTCTTTGGGACGGAAGATGGAGGCAGTATGCTTATCCGAAACGTCGGTACGAACTTGCCCGACTCTCCTGTATAAAAACCGAACATACCGCTGGTGGAGTTGCTGGCAGGTACCAGTATAAAAAGCACATGGCCTGAACATGGAGTCAAGTCTTGTTTGATATGTCAATAGTCCCTCAGAAAGTGGAGAAACTACATGTGGTTTTTTAACGCAGTATCCGTTGTTTTATGCACCAGAACCAGATGATGGTCCCTGTCCAGAGCTGAAGGAGCCATTCTTAAGGTTTCTCACCATATTCTCTGCGATCCACATTAATGTAAACCTCCGATCGACACCTAAGACTTTCAAGTAGTCTCTTTTCTTCAGGTTATTCCGATCAAAATTTTGCAGATACTGTACATCACTCCCGTGCTTTCTGCACGCATTACATCTCATCTTCATGTATTTTACGACACTAATAATATTTAGTGAAGATTACAAGTTATGATTTTCCTATTGTCCAGCGCCCCCCCAAACAAGAACTCTTATAACTTAAAGTAGATTCTACAGATCTTTTTACATATGCAGTTTGAATTACGTACAGATTTAGACTGAATGTCGCGTTATCCTTCATCACGAACAGAGACGGTCATCCTCATTGTCACCAGTAACTTACAATGCAGTATGCCATATATCATAAAGCTTATTAACTGCGTATTATTCGATTGCTGCATAGGCGTTTAATATGTGTCTATCAGTCTCTGTCCGTACTCTATGTCATTGTTAGTGTGTCCAGCAGAAGTAATTAATAATCAAGGGCTTACCGAGAGTTTATTACTTAGGCGTAATGTCAGATAGTTGTTTCAATAAATCCGTCGTTATATTGTATATTGATATCTCAAATTACATGTTGTCGGTAATAAGGTTAAAATACCGTCACTTGAGCGAATTTCAGTGAAATTCAGAAATTTGTTTCCACTGCATCAAAACACAAAATAATTACACCCAATTGCTGCCCAAGACGTAGGCAGTGAAGTGTGTTAGAGTGAAGATGAGTATCAGATACACTGTCAGTACCTATCTACAACAGACATTCTGATAACAATAAAATGGCTACTCTAAAGAAAACAAGATCTACGAAATCTCGCAGTGTATTTGCTGTTATTCTTCTTCCTTCTTTTAAATAAAGGTTTTAATTCCAAAATATTAAAATGGTTTGAATTCAGTAGCTTAGTCTCTATCCTTCTGTTACTTGTTTTCAATATATTTTTATTGTATTTAAACTCTAACTTACTTTAGGCTTAGAAGTGATAACATAAATGCAAATACACACACACACACACATACATATATGTATATATATATACACACATACATACATATATACATACATACGTACGTACGTACGTACATACATACATACATACATACATACATACGTACATACGTACATACATACATACATACATACACCACAAGGAAGGAGAGCAATTGGAAGACGGAACGTTGGCGCGAGCAGTTGTAACTCTGGAGACGGAAGGGATCAAAGGGTCCAATCCTTGATGTTTATGATGGTGATGATATACGTACATACATACACACACGTGAGCGTGCGCGTGCCCGCACGCACACAGACACACACACACATATACAGGGTGTATCTGAAATGATGAAACAAACTTCAAGTGTGAGCTGTTCAAATAAAAACAGAGAAAATTTCATGTAAACATACACGTATGTCCGGAGATGAGTGGTTTTGGGTTTAATAGAAAGATTAATTCAATAATGAATACTTTAACTGTGTAATATTTTACTTACAACTGACATAATGCATTCGCAAAACTCATTCCCAATTTAGTAACTGTTTATCAAGTCACACTTCACAACAAATGTGAAAATTTAAGGACTGAGATTAACACATTTTTGGAATATACCTCGAAAACTGTTTGCAGACATGTAGCCTATTACTATGAGCTAATTTTCCTTGTTTTGTTGTGGGGAACTCACTCCAGAATTTTGTCCAAGCATGTTAAAAATTCCTGTACGTATATATATATATATAATATATAATATATATATATATACGCTGGATCGATCCCAGCTTGTGTCAGTGGATTTTTCGTCCGATCCTTCCGATCGCACTGTGGCCCTGGGGTCGACTCAGCCTCTAACAGAAATGAGTACCAGGAGTATTTCCTGGGGGTAAAGGCGGCCGGTGCGTAAGGCTGACAACCTTACCAACATCCTGTGCCGTTGTCACGAAATCTGGGAACCTTAACTTCCTAAGAACCCTCTGGGCCTGTCCAGGCCTGTAATAGGACTGCTTTACCTTTATATATATATATATATATATACATTATTTTGTTTTGTGTATGGAGAAGTTAATATGATTGTGCACATATTACTTTTCTTGAACTGTTGAATATTTGGAGAGAATACTGAATACGTACTAACTGTAATTTCGAAGCTTATGTTCGAATGCCTACTGCCAGCTGAGGAGAGCTGACGTACGTGTCCAAGCAAAGTATTTTGCAGGTAAACGAACAGGTGTGTACTGTTAGTTAAATTGTCAACTGAATGCGATAAATTTCGCGATGGGACGTTTTCGCTTTCTCATACACTTTGCGGCTTGTAACAACTTCCCTTTGTCTCATATAGACTAGTTCTTAACAGGAAACTAACGTCACGCCCAGATCCACAACCGGAGATGATACGTCCAAATTTATGTTCGTTCTGTCGCCTGCCTGGGATCGCAGTTCCCTTGTTTGATAATGCAAAGGTAGATAACATTATACTGGGCTTCAGTTTCCCACTTAAATTTCACGTTATAGTGCCATCAAGTTTAGGAAGAGAATAGATCACGTATGTAATTACCTGGCCACATAACGTTACGAAGATATATATTTCTAATATTTGGCCGGCCGGCTTATAGTTAGGGTGGAACAAGCCAGCTCAGAATAGTAGTTATTATGGTTTATAATTCATATGTGGTGTACTCAGAGAAAAGAGTAGTAAGAGGGAAGGTAGAAGAATGTGTATACATAAAAAACAACATTTTCAGGAGCCTTGAAAATTTATGAGTAGGTAAAATTATCGCATCCTCTCTCTCCTTACGTATTTATTTTCTTTATATACATCCTGCAGTCATTTCTTATTATTACCTACGACCACTCTATTCGTTAATGGGTATGTTTACCAAGTTTCTTTTGAAGCTGTTATTCTGTGCGTGAAGTTTATATTAGTATCATCAGGGAAAGTTAGGATATACAACCTGTATTTTCTCTGTCGTTAATACTATAGCAACCAAATAGTAGGTAGGCTAGTTCATAACCCTGAAGCTAACTTGGCTCATAATACGGGTCTGTAGGATCAGCCTTCTGGCTAAAATATGACCACTATGATTTGGAGGAAACTTCTCTTCTTCTTAAGTTCTTACTTTTATTATGTTCTGTGGTATCTGTGGTTGGGTTTCTGATGTTTTGTCTTATTGCTACCTTAAAACGCATTGCCCCGCGGACCCATGATGCGTCAGTATGATTCTTATAGACAAATGTTTGGCCAGTGTGGCACCACGATGATCCAGCAGGGAGCCGTTATCGACGGCAGTGTTTGAAGAATGGCAGATGTGTGTGGGGCTTGTGGGGGGCCATTCACCCCCTCTCACCCTTGCCAGGTTACTTGGCTAAAAAGTTACTGGAATGAAAATCTTAGTCAGTGGTCAATTTCATGGCTCCTTGGTAGACGAACAGTTTGTAACCTGACAGTAACAGAAGTACAGTGGCGGCTACGGCTGCCTTTCTTCCTGAGATCTAGTGTTTGAAACTCTTGCGATTGTGGCTAGAACAGTTCAATACGAAGCTTCGAGTTTGTGTTTAGCAAGTAATCTCTAATGTTACCGTTCGAACTGACACAAAGTAGTATTAGAAAACAAAAATAATTCAACAAACAATATTTTATGTAGTGATTTCACCACGACGTGTCATGTGCTGAATAATGTAGTACTATTGGATATTCAGTGGAATAGATTCGAATTATGATATGATATATTTGTTGATTGCAATTGGATTGACACCCGGTGGCAGTAGTACAGTACACATTTACACACAAGCAGTACACAGAACAACACAATTAACAACTTTGGTTGGAAGGCTTTCTGCGTTTCGAACCCAGAATGGTCAAAATAAAATTAACGATGAACTAATCGCGTAACAATTATCGCCTAATTGGGAAGAGTGCGGGCCACGCCCCCTCTTTGGGGAGTTATACCCTGGCATTTGCCTTAAAACTGAAGAAAAAGCACGGAAAAATCTCAGTCAGGATAGCTGAAGAGTGCCAGTTGGCACGATGAAAACGGAACATACAGAACACAATATACATACAGAACGGAACAACTAATAATTGGAAGGAACGAAATACGAAATGGTGGCTGACAGTTATAAAGCATTTTCTAGTATTTCATCTGGAAGAATTGAAGGAAACCAGAGGGGCCTGTACTGTTGCCTACAAATTGAACACGAAACCTTCTGAATAAAAATTCAGTATGTTGACACGTGACTTAGCGTTCTCAGTCAAGTACAGAGGATGATATTCCCAGCCCATCATTGTCGTTTCACAATCGAGAGAACAAGAGGTTGCCAGTGTAGGGTCATCATGCAGTCTCGGATCGTTCAGCAGGATGTGTTCTCACGGGCTTATCCCACAAAAGGATCCTCGAAATAACAGTTTACTACAAACATTCAATTGTTAGAAGGATTCAGTCATTGTCCATTTAGTGTTGTATCGAATTTGCATGATGTATATAGAAAGTTTCTAACTTAGAGTATATAATATTTATCTTACTAAAGCCAGAAAAATAATTTTAAAACAAGATTTCGAGTCATAATTTGAGAGTATATTGACCTTTTAATGACCAGTTCTTACTTTATGTGCAAAAATGTTTAACACAAATTATTCTACATTCCGCCCACAGACTGCATTTATGTATTGTATATGATCTGAGAACAAACAACAATTATTGCCGCATACTTCACCTGGTTGTGTTCATAACTCAGATGGAATGTGCTTACTGCACCATGCGATCGGGGGTTATAAATGTAAATCAGATTAAATTTTCTTTTGTAAAGGCTTAAATCAAAGTTCTGTCTGGACACTCCTTTCGCAAGAAGATGATTATTTGCTTCGAAAATGGATGGGCCCGAACTATTTATCTGTGTAAACTATAATGGGCTGCTTTGCTGACGAGTTTATACCAAAATATTATAAAGGACTCCCGATAAAATTTAATTTACATCTCCACCAACGTATGGGAATTATTCCGTATGTTCTGACAAAGAGATGGTAACGAGAACAAATTTTCTGACGGGACTTAATCTAAATATCAGTAGTTACGTTTATAACTGTAATTGTATAAAATCCATACACCAACAAATACACTTTTATTAAACTTGAAAAAGTGTTAAAATTTACATAAAAAATCACTTTGACGTTGCTCCTACATGTTTCGGTCTACGATCATCAACAGGGAGCCTTCACTAGAGCCTACATAAAGTTATATTTAGGTTAAGATTCAGTAAAAACTGCATCGTTATAGGTTATGCGGTGGTGTGGCAACATGCTGCCACACCACCGCATAACATTTAACGATGTAGTTTTTACCGAATCTTAACCTAAATATAACTTTAGGTAGGTTCTAGTGAAGGCTCCCTCATGATGGTCGTAGACCGAAACATGTAGGAACAAGTCGAAGTGATTTTTTAACGTAAATTTTAAAACTTTGTCAAGTTTAATAAAAGTGCATTTGTTGATGTATGGACTTAATAGATATCAAAATGCACGGTACAACGATAAAAATTTAAAAAAAAACTAATTATAATTGTAATTGCAACTTTCGCTACATAATACTCATTATGTTGCGAAAGGAAATCCAGGAATTGATAAAGCAAATAACAAAACAGTATCTATTTAGGGCTGACTATGTTTGTATAAATTTCCGTTTTAATTTTTTTATCCTTTTATTACATAGGTAAAATTGTTCAAGATTATATCTCTAGACAAACTCCAGCTCTACAAGGCGTGGAGAGAGGGCATTAAAACATATACTTACCATAAAAGTCGATTTCCTAAATGAACAAGTTAGTGTTTAACATATGGCTATCTAAAAAAAAGTCATGCGTTCTGTATTGTATCATTTCGTAAAAAAAAAGTGGTTGGTTGATTACTACTTCACTTGTGAGAGGATACCCTAGAATTCAAGCCATGCCCATTGAAAAAAGGCACACACCCCCTGCCCAAAGGGATACAGGTTTCTTGAAGTTAACAAAGGAAAACCGGTGTCAGTTGTAAAAGGGAGGGGCTTCCAGGTCTTTTTCACGCTTGCAGAAGAAATGAGAGAAGAAAGAAGTTATATTACATAATGATATTATGCAATGCTTGTTATTTTATTTAATTTTCCACGGAATTGCATTTCTGGCATTATTATAAGTTTTCTGGCACTCTATAATGAGAAACAAATTAATTTATTCTTCCTGATGAAAGAGGTGCACTTTATCTCATGAGTTCCTTTCAGGCCCCTCCCATACTCAACTGAAACTCGAAATTCAATTCCAGTTGGACTGGACCTCTTCCTTATCCTTTCCACATATGCATTTATGTTTCTGTTTCTCGTAATTATCACTAAAAACAACACTATTAGCTATCTTTTGTAGTCAATATCGTAATTAATAAAGTGACCTGTCGTGTAGTCGTTCATATAATAATACACGAAGATGGTCGCCTGGTATTCTCTTTTTATAGGTCAAAAATCCAAATTACATTATTTTAGAAATATTCAACGATAGGCCTACCGTCTTTTTTTTTTTACGAATTATAGACTTCCTTTCGGTAAAATGGGAAGTTGAAAAGATGGCCACTGTTTTGAATTTTCTTTATGAGTCTTACGAACATATCTAAAACATCTACATGGCTCTGTGTTCTGTTTAAGTATGTCTGCGTGACTAATATCATTTTAAAGGGTAATAACTTTGACTGTGCTCCATTTGTATTGTACCTAGTCTGTCAACTGTAGGATGAGGTTACAAGGAATATTCCACTGCTTATCTGTCCTATGGTCAAAATGTATGTTAAATGAAATCCAAGGACACTCTGTATAATGATCCAGTAACTTTGAAAATGCGTCTGTGTAATTTTCACAACGTAGAACAGTTATCGCCCGTGGCTAATATTGGAACTTTAGTCATCTGAACTCAGTGATGAATAAATGAAAGTACTAAATAGTTATACGTGGCGCCTAAAGTGTGTGTCGCACTAAATACTGAAAGGGCTAAGCACTGAAGTTTGGTTGACTTCGTAATTTTGACCGAAGCCTGTTTTACAGCTGTAGACCGCTTGTTTGTAAGGCCTAACTGTGGCTGTATTCGGCGAAGTGTATTTGCATTCTTCGTGTCTGTCGGTTAGGAACATTTTAGTGCATCAGAATAAAATTATGATATTAATGTTCTTGAAAACATGCCTTGTAAGTGTAGGGTCATATGTTGAACATACAGGAATGTTACATGTCTGGCAAGTGACGTCTAACCCACAACGTACCCACGCAATTTGTCTCCGTCTCTGACGTAAAGATAAGATGTATTGCGATTTGTAATTAATACTCTCGTAATAAATTTAGTAAATTTACAGTCTGAGCGTTCATTTTACACAGATCCTGTGTGTAGAACTTGGCATGTTCTCTTCCTAGGCCTATGCCTACGTGTAGGCTAACTGAAAATGTGAACAGTTTGATTCAATCGTCGATCTTATAATTTGGTGTAGTATTTCGTATTATAAGTCTAAGGCGTGGGTCTGCGGTCGCTGGACTGCTGGGATTTCGGGTTCGAATCCCGCCTGGAGCATGAATGTCTGTCTCGTGTGAGTGTTGTGTGTTGTCAGGTAGAGATCTCTGTGTCGGGCTGATCACTCGTCCAGATGAGTCCTACCGAATGTGGTGTGTGTACATGAGTGTGATTGTGAAGCCTGGACACTGAGGAGGCCATAGCCTACTATGGGATCTCGCGCCATGGGGGTGGATTTCGTATTGTGATGACCTGTCTAACCCAAATAATTTAGAGCACGGTTAGGCATCTTTCGATTATTGGTCGTTGTTTGTACAGTCGGAAAATGGACAGTTTCTTGCACTTTACGGATTGTGTTAGACAGTCCTCTACAAAACATATGGCATTCTGTTGTTACCATTATTTACCATCAGTGCGCTGTGCAGAACTTCTGCTCTATAAAAGTATGCAGAAAAGCAGAGGGACTCCTCGTGTTTTTACGTATGACTCATTGGCCTATATGCTTCAGAAACAAAACAAATGTGTTAATTACAAGGTACCTGCTCGGTACCTTGTGTTTGCGAGGCCCAGAGTGTAAGGGGAGAGCACATAACTCTTCAAGCAGCCTCCTTACTTCACTGTGCCACCTCTTTGTCGTTTCTTAGACGAATAACCATTTCGGGTGTGCTTGATTAGTCATAAAGCAGTAATTGTCCAGTGAATTGATCTATAACTATTACCGTTACTTACTTACCCTTAATATAGATATCAATTTTGTGTACAGTACATGCTGACAGCCAATTTCTCCGCTATGTAGCGTCAACGAGGGACTAGGTTAGCAAACGTCAACTCGTAAAGTAAACGTTTATGACACTTATACATCTGGCACAGAAGTTAAGCTAAAGTTATTACAGGATGTGACTCAAATACACTTTTTACACACAAAAATGTTATTAGACTATTTAAAGTCTTTGTGCCTACCTTTTTGAAGGAAAACTTGTTAGTTATCTAAATTGGTGGTTAGGAAATAAGTTAATGTATGCTATCTGTATAAGTTTTTCCTCCCAATCCGTCATTTCTTCGCAATAATATACTAAATAGAGAAATAACTAGCACGGGCGTGCGCTGCTAAACAGGGGAAGTTGGAAGGTGGCGTGTTTCAAATGTCTAGTTCGTTTAGAAACGTATAATTGAAATAATTGCTGAACGTCTCAAAAAGGATACGTAGATTTACACAACCGAATAATAATAAATGAAGGCAGAGGTACCATTACAGGTATTGTTCTTTTTCTTTCTTCTTTCCAAATAACACGATTCCCCTTCGATGCTTTTACGAAGACCTGGAGTCTGCTTTCATTCTTAAATACTGTTGCAGTTTTTGTCGTTGAGCGGATCTTTTAAGTGGCAAATGAGTAATAATTTACATAAATAACATCGCTTTAAACTGCAGCCCGAAATGTTTAAAATACAGTATTAAGTTTTCAAACAGGGCTTGGGCAGAAAATTGTAGCTGTGTGCACTGAACATCCAAAAGAATATCAGCAGTATTAACACACATTAACCATAACCATAACCATAACCACTTCCAATAAATACCAAATGCACCAAGCCACGCGCGCGAACGCACACACACACACACACACACACACAATGGAAACCTGAGGCCAAAAACCCCCACCGAGAACAACAACCCCGAAGAGAACCCAGAAGACGTCGAACATACTAAC
>Ga0123357_10009082_pt1 | contig 12505 bp, 11 predicted proteins | sample TergutEmb28metaG_FD_89873 | JGI IMG/M metagenome (GOLD analysis project Ga0123357, IMG submission 89873) | Embiratermes neotenicus P4 segment gut microbial communities from Petit-Saut dam, French Guiana - Emb289 P4 | ecosystem: Host-associated > Arthropoda: Insects > Digestive system > Gut ... | reverse complement strand
GGGCAGGTTCTGTCCGTGAGCGTGAGCGTGGGATCGGTGTTGGTGGCGGCGATGCGGAACTGCGCGTTGGTCAGAGCGCCCGCCGACCGCGCCGGTATGTTAGAGAACAGGCTGGTGAGCAGAGTTCCTTGCTCGTTCGCGTTCGGAATCACGAACAGCGCGCCGGAGCGGGAGGGCAGATCGAGAAAGTTGGTGTGATCGTATGCATACCCCACCGAGACGGTGTGCTGGCCGAGGAAGGTGAATATCCTCGTCGTATTGACCGCGATGCTCCAGGTGTTGTTCTTCGACGGCTCGTAGGCGCCCAGCCCCTGAGTAATCGAAGCCGCAGGCGAGGGCAGCGAGTTGCCGCTGGCGTCGGTGATGCCATAGCCGTTCGACGCCGGTATCTCGTCGAAGTGGTTGTAGTTGTTGGCGTAGGAAGCGTCGGCGGTCCAGCGCGGCGTAATGGCCGTGGTGACGCGGGCGACCTCGTTGCGCGAGCCGAACGTCCAGGAACTGGCCGTCGTCTCCGGGAAGTACGAAGAGATGCCGTTGATTCCCGTGGCGAAGGGCTGCGCGTTGTGCCGCGACGGATCGCCAAAGGCCGACACCTCAAATGTAGACTGCAAGCCGAAGGTATAAGTCAGCTTGCCCGCCCAGCTCAGCGTCGTGGTGCTGTAATTGAGCGCTCCCAGGGCAACACTGGGCGGCGGAGCATTCGGATTGGCCTGCATGACGTCCCGGCGCAGCGCGGGATTGAATGCGCCAAAGAAGAACAACTGATTCTTCATGCCGGGCACGTAGCCGCCAAACTCGATGGCCGCGTCATACTGCGGGCTGGAGAGCGTCGACGGCGGAGTCGCCTGCAAAAATCCAAACTGATAGAACTGGTAGCGGCTCGCGTACCAGGAGCCCGGGCCGAAGTACGCCGCCACCGCTCCGTGATAGCTGGTGCCGCCAGATTTGGTGACGATCTGCACGATGCCGCCGGTGGCCTTGCCGTACTCTGGCTCGAAGGCGGTCGTCTTCACGGAGACCTCCTTGATAAAGGCCAGATTAATTCCCGTGCCCAGCGAGCCATGATAGCGGTTGTAGGTTCCAATGCTTCCAAAGGCCTGATCGGTAATCGTCACGCCATCAACAACATAGAGATTGTCCAGCCCCGAGGCTCCGCCGATGGAAGGGTTCGCCGAACCCGGCCCGATCTGCCCCGGCGTTCCCGCCACCTGTCCCACGATCACGCTCGGGGCTGCGTAGAAGATGGCCGAAACGTTTCGCGGCATGGGAACGCTGTTGTAGAACGTGTCCGTCAGATTGTGGGTGATGGCGGTGCTCTGCGTGTCGATGGAGATCGCCGTCGCCCGGACCTCCACGGTTTCAGAGACATTGCCTGGCTGCATCGACAGGTTCAGCGCTGAAAAGTTGTTCACCACCACCAGGTTATGGTTGGCGATTACCTTCTTAAAGCCTGTCTTTTCAACGGTTACGTCGTAATAGCCAGGCGTGAGGCCAGCCGTGCTGAAACGGCCCAGCCCGTCGGTCGTAAGCGTCCGCGTCCCCTGTGGGCCCACCAGTGTGACCGTTGCTCCGGGCAGAACCGCGCCCGTCGAATCGGTGATGACCCCATTAAGCCCACCGGTGATCGAGCCCTGCTGCTGGGCCGGCAAGGAGAACGAAACAAGCAGCAAGAAGATGGTTAGAGTTAGGAATAAATATATGCGTTTCATGCTGCCCCCTCCTGGAAAGAAAAGAACTTCATGAGACTGAATCGCCGGGCCACCGCTTCGCGGCGAAACGATAGTGATTAACGTCACAAAGCAAGTTGGATGCCAGATGTTTTGAATGTGATATTTGTCACAATTTTATGGGTTTACAAATTTGAACTAAACGCTTACATTGTTAAAATATATGAAAAATAGAAGTTTATATCTATAAATTGAAATCTCTCTGGATTTTGTCTTTGATCTTATGTGTCGATAATCGCCAGATTCCGGGCACCTAATTCTTGCTTGTAACTGTAATCCTAGCGTCCGCTCCAGACAGGCGTGCGTTTTTCGAGGAAGGCCTTTGTGCCTTCTGCCTTGTCCTCGGTGCTGGAGAGCCTGCCGAAGAGCTCGGCCTCGAAGCGCAGGGCGGTGGCCAGCGGCTGATCCGCTCCCCGGCGAACGGCGTCGAGGCAGGCGGCAACCGCCAGCGGAGCCTGCGCGGCGATTGCATGAGCCAGTTCCTGCCCGCGCGCGATCAGGCGCTCGGCAGCGACGACCTCATCGACCAGGCCAATGCGCAGGGCCTCCGCCGCGTCGATCATCGCGCCGGTCAGGATGAGCTTCAGCGCTGCCGAAGGACCGACAAGCCGCAGCAGCCGCTGCGTTCCGCCATAGCCCGGGAGCAGACCCAGCTTGACCTCGGGCTGTCCGAGCCGCGCATTCTCGTTGGCAATGCGAAGGTGGCAGGCCAGAACAAGCTCGCAGCCTCCGCCCAGCGCGAAGCCATTAATCAATGCAATCACAGGCTTGCCGCAGGACTCGATGAGATGAAAGACAGCCTGGCCGCGCAGCGCCTTCTTTTCTCCTCCGGCTCCATCGAGCAGGACAAGTTCATTGATGTCAGCTCCGGCGGCAAAGGCCCGATCTCCGGAGCCGGTGACGAGAATCGCCCGCACGCCAGCATCGCGGCCCAACAGGGTGAAGACCTGCTCCAACTCGTCAAAGACCTGAGTGTTGAGCGCGTGCAGAACCTGGGGCCGGTTGAGCGTCACAGTTGCAACGCCTTCCGTAACCTCGCAGAGCATGGTTTGCAGATGAAGAAGCTCGGGCATCGTTTCCTCCGGTGATACAAATGGACATCCATCAGAATGCCCGAGCGGTCCTCTGTTGTCGAGCCGATGGAGCGGCAATGTGAACCTGCGCGTCTATCTGCGTGGGCAATTATTTTCCTTTTGTTTTGAGAAATGTACCAGACATATTCATTTTTCCGCTGTTTTCGGGGGATTTTCGGGCCTTCTCTGATTTGGCAGCCTGATTGCTGCGTCTGTAGCAGAAAAATATATGAACCGTTTTAAGGGTTCAGGGACACACGGGTAAATCATCGATGCGCCGTTTTGTGCTGTATCTGATTTTATTTCTGGTTACGATTGCTGCCGCAAAAGGGGTCAGGGCCTCGACGGATTGCGAGAGGTGGCTGGTGGAGTATCGCAACGCTCTGGCGCACTCGTCCGTAGTGCAGCGGGCGAAGGCCGCTCACCGGCAATTCCACAACTATGTTCATGGCCATGTAGGCGCTCTGACCAAGCCGCCGCTGTCGATGAGGCCGCATCTCCAGCGCGCAGCCTTCGGCCCTCCGCGCATGACCCGCGAGGAGATTCTGCGCAGGCTCCGGATGGCCTGCGGCGACGTTCCGGAAGAGACGGTTCCTTCCCAGCAATTGATCGAGGCAGCTCCTCCCCCCGGCAACTTTCTACCGGGCACTCCTACGGCTCCGATTGAGCTGGCATCGCTCGACGAAGGCTCGGTCGCACCGGCTTATTCTTCTTCTTCATCCATCCCGGGCGCGCCCGGTTTCGGTCCTGGTACCGGATATCCGGGGTTCTGGCCCGCAGGCGGAGGGAGTAACGGCGGTGGTGGGAATGGCGGGGGCGGTGGAGGTAACCCGCCTCCCATTCCTGAGCCGGGGAGCATCTTCTTAATTCTTACCGGACTGCCTGCCATGGCTGGCTTCGTCCGTTGTAAGGTGCGCAGTCGTTGCAGTAACTAATGTCGTTGCCAAATATATTGTTGTGCTTATTCCTATAGATATAGAGAAGGTCTATAGATAGATGTCTGACGAGGGGCGACGCGCACGCGCCCCTCGAAGGATCTGAGGCCGTGATCTTCCCGTGGATCGCGGCTTCAGTTTTTATTCAGCTCCGCTCGCAGTTCCGCTACGGTCCGCTTCAGTACGGGATGCCGCATCCGGGGAGCGATCTCGGCCAGCGGGTCCAGCACGAAGCTGCGTTCGTGCATCGCCGGGTGCGGCAGCGCAAGCTCTGCCGTAGACACTACTCTGCTTTCGCAGTCCTCGTAGAGAAGAAGATCCAGATCGATCACGCGCGGTCCCTTCGAGAGGACGCCCTTGCGTTTTCTTCCCATGGCTTTTTCGACGATAAGCAGGCCGCGCATTAATGGCCACGGCTTTAAGGCTGTCCGCAGCAGCAGGGCGGCGTTCAGAAACCTGGGCTGATCGAGCACGCCAACCGGTTCCGTGTCGTGGAAGCTGGAGACGGCTTCGACCTCGCCCAGCGCGGCCAACCGCCGAATGGCTTCGCGCAGGTTAGATTCGCGGTCACCCAGATTCGTGCCCAGAGCAATCGCGGCTGTGGCAGGCTTCTTGGTCATCGAGTCAGTTCAGAATCAAGACAATCTCATTTGAAGTCTTTGCTTCCAGGTAGGCCAAGCCTAAAGGCTTGGCATTCTCAAACCCTGCGATAGAATGGGCTTTAGCCCCTGGGGTATGCTCTCTTCTCAACCAGAAAAAAACATACCCCAGGGCCTAAAGGCCTAAATTTTCTGGAGTTTTGAGATCGCCAAGCCTAAAGGCTTGGCCTACCTAGAAGCAAAAGCAAAAAACTCCGAATACACTTCCTTGAGTTCAGAATACAGAAACGGCGGCTTCGTGTGCAGCCGGGCGTGCGGAGTCCGGCTCTTCTTCGCTGTTCTCAACGCAGTGAGTCATCTCCCATGCCGAACGGTCCTTCAGCAGCCGCTGCACCAGCGCCGTGTGCATGGCGTGTCCGGCGCGCTCGGCGAGGATGCGCCCCTGAATTCTGCGTCCGGCCAGAGCCAGGTCGCCGATCAGGTCGAGCACCTTGTGGCGGACAAACTCGTCGGCGAAGCGCAGCGGCCCGTTCTCCACTCCCTGGCGCGTGAGGACGATAGCGTTCTCATCGGAGACGCCGCGAATCAGCCCCATGTTGCGCAGCATGGCCTCGTCCTCCTTGAAGCCGAAGGTGCGCGCCGGAGCTACCAGACGCTCGTAGTCTCCGCGAGCCAGGTCGCCGACGAAGCGTCCGTGGCCGATCGGCTCCGGAAAGTCGATGCTGTAGTCGATCTGGCAGCCCTGGCCGGGATAGACACCGATAAACTTGTTACTCTCGTGGACCTCGATGGCGCGCAGGATGCGGATATACTCGCGGCGGCGTCTTTGCTGTTTCAGTCCCGTGGCGTTGAAGGCCTCCACATAAGGCAGGGCGCTGCCGTCGAGGATGGGAACCTCAAGGTTATTGATCTCGACGATCACGTTATCGACGCCCATGCCGACGAGCGCGCTGAGCAGGTGTTCGGTGGTCGAGATAAGCACGCTGCCGCGCATCAGGCTGGTGGCGTAGCTGACCTTGGCGACGTTGCGCCCGATGGCGGGAATCTCGTAGTTCTCAAGATCGACGCGACGGAAGACGATGCCCGAGCCCGCCGGAGCCGGAACCAGCCGCATCGAGACCGAGGCTCCGCTATGCAGCCCGATGCCGCTGAACTCAATCTCAGACCGTATGGTCCGTTCGTAATGCGTCTCTGCTGCCAGACTCGACCTCTCGCGCTGCGATCCTTAAGACTCCTATAGCTTAGCCTCAGAGCGGGCGCTGCAAGTGTGGCAAAAAAGCCACACTTTTTGACTGGGATGAGATTAGGCTTCGTGTTTCGCGCCGGCGTAGTGCTGACTCAGGTACTCTACCCTTATTGATGGTTGCGATTGACCCATCCGTGGCCGTATATTACTGCAATGTCAGAACAACCAGTTCCTCCTCCTGTTGCCATGCCGCAGGCGGCGCCAGCGCCAGCTTGGAACCCTCTTGCCTTCAAATGTCCCTTTTGCCAGTACGAAGGCCCGCCCTACGTGAGCCGGAAGGTCTCGCAATCGGGATGGATTGTCTTTGTTCTGCTGCTGCTATTCTGCATTCCGCTCTGCTGGATTCCATTTGTGGTCGATGGCCTGAAAGAGGACGAGCGCAAGTGCCCCCGCTGCGGATCGAGACTTGGCTGAAGCGAATCGCCGCGGCAGCCTTTCTGTTTTATCTCTGCTGGAACATTTTTTTTCTCGTTCATGGACGCCTCCCACCCAGCATATTCAGGGCAGTCACCGGACTGCCCGCGCCCACAACCGGCTGCACCCGGGCCTTTCGCGCTCTCTGGCGCGGAGAGATTGCCGAATCGTTGCGATGGAACCCTCTCGCGCTGGTGTTTGCCGGACTTCTGGCGGCAAGCGCCTGTGACCTCATCATAAAATTGATCCGGCGATTGCCCTTGAATCTTGCGAAGCCTCTGGCGTGGTCATGGCTCGTTTCGTTGATCGCAGGCTGGTTAGTAAAACTTTTGATGAGTTCAAAGTACTGGTAAGAACGTACATATCCATCTGACAGAGACACCCCAGAGGCGCAAACTATGGAGCTTTTGCTTCCAGGTAGGCCAAACCTAAAGGCTTGGCCTACCTGGAAGCGAAACCCCAAATGCATATGTCGCCCCTAAATTCCCAACTCTGTTCTAATCGCTCCGGCGATGGCGTCTGCGTGGTGACGCATCAGCGGCTCGCTCTCGGCCTCGATCATGACGCGCGCCAGCGCCTCCGTGCCGGAGTAGCGAATGACTACGCGGCCCGACTCCGCCAGCTCCTTCTCGGCGGCAGAGATCGCCGCCGCTACCGTAGGAATCGAGTCCAGCGGCCTCTTCTCGCGCACCTTCACGTTGACGATGACCTGCGGAAAGACCTTGAGGTCGGCAACCAACTCCCGCAGCGTCTTGCCGCTGCGATGAACAATATCCAGCACCAGCAGCGCCGTAAGCAAGCCGTCTCCCGTAGTCGAGCGGCCTGCAAAGATGATGTGGCCGCTCTGCTCGCCCCCGAGAGCCGCGCCCGTGGCCTGCATCTGCTCCAGAACGTACTTGTCGCCGACCGGCGCGCGCAGCATGCGGATACCATCGCGCCGCAACGCCGCCTCCAGCCCCATGTTGCTCATGGTGGTGGCGACGACGGTCGCCTGCGCAAGCTGGCCGCGTTCGTGAAGATCGCGCGCGGCCAGCAGCAGAACCGCATCGCCATTCACGATCTGTCCCTGATCGTCGGCAAACAAAGCGCGGTCGGCGTCGCCGTCGAAGGTGACTCCCATCGAAGCTCCGTGATGCTTAACTGCTGTGGCGACGATCTCCGGATGAAGCGCGCCGCACTGCTCGTTGATGTTGCGTCCGTTCGGAGAGGCATGGGCGACGATGACCTCGCCACCAAGGCCTGCGAACAGCTCTGGAGCCACAGCCGACGCGGCCCCGTTGGCGCAGTCGATGACGATGCGGCGGTTATCGAGAGAAAGCTCCGGCACGGCAGAGCGCAGAAAACGGATGTACTCGGCGCGGTCGGCCTCGTTCACCTCGGGGGCTGGAGCCGTGCTCTCGGCCTGCGGCGAAGTAGATTCGAGGCGGCGCAGGATTTCGTCTTCAATCGCCATCTCGGTAGCGTCGGCGAGCTTGTAGCCGTCGGGACCGAAGACCTTGATGCCGTTGTCCTGCCACGGATTATGCGAGGCCGAGATCACGATGCCGGCAGAGAATCCATGCGAGCGAGTAAGAAAGGCAACGGCTGGCGTAGTGATTACTCCGGCGCTTTCGACCAAAGCGCCTCCGGCCACGAGACCCGAGGTCAGCGTGGCGACGATCCATGGGCCGGATTCGCGCGTGTCCATGCCCAGCAAAACCCGCGGCGAAGAGGTCTTTCGAGCAAGCGAGTGCGCCAGAGCCAGACCGATGGCGTACACCGTAGCGGAGTCCAGAGGATATTGCCCGGCGACGCTGCGAATTCCGTCGGTCCCAAAAAGTTTCTTCATGATTTGCTGTTCTCCGTTGATTGAGTGTCTGGCAGTTGAGTCTTCGTGACCCTTGCTTCAAGGCTACCGCGTGCCAGCCGCGCATGGAGAGTTTCACCCGGAGCGGTCTCCGCCGCCGAACGCAGGAGAGTTCCCTCAGAAGAATAGACCAGCGCATAGCCGCGTTCGAGCACGCTGAGCGGCGAAAGCGCGTCGAGCCGCGCCGCTAGAGCGCCGATGCGTCCGCCGTGGCGCTCGACCCGCTCGACGACGCCACGGCGCAGGCGGTCGCCGATCCGCTCCAGGCGATGCCGCGTAGCTGCCAGATGCAGCGAGATGTTCTGCCTGCCAAGGCGAGCGGCGAGCACGGCCAGCCGATGTCCCGTAGAGCGTGTCCGGCGATCGATCGCGGCTTCCGCGCGCAGATCGAGTTCGTCGATGTGCTGCTGGCGGCGTCCGATGACGTCACGAAGGCGCACCAGAACGGCCTCGGCGGAGAGACGGGCGTAGCTCTGCTCCGCCAGCAGAAGACGGTGGCGAACGCTGCGGCGGAGGCGAAGGCCCAGCGCGGCTAAACGATCTTCAATCTGATATTGCGCGGCAGTGATGATTTCGGCGGCGGCAGAGGGCGTCGGCGCGCGCAGATCGGCCACAAAATCGGCGATGGTGAAGTCGGTCTCGTGTCCCACGGCTGAAACGATCGGCAGACGCGAAGCGGCTATCACGCGGGCGAGCGATTCGTCATTGAAGCCGGCCAGGTCTTCGAGCGAACCTCCGCCGCGGGCGATGACGATGATATCGACCAGCCCCGGATGGCTATTGAACCAGCGAACACCCTTTGCCACCGACTCCGGCGACGAGCTACCCTGCACCAGCGCGGGGTACACCAATAGGTTGAGCCGGGCGTGACGGCGGCGTACCACGGTAACAATATCGCGCAGCACGGCTCCGGTGGGCGAGGTCACGACGCCAACCGCCCGCGGAAACGCAGGCAACCGACGCTTGCGCGTGGTGTCGAAGAGCCCCTCGGCCAGCAGGCGAGCCTTGAGCTGCTCGAAGGCAAGCTGCAAGGCTCCGGCGCCGCGCGGCTCCATGGTCTCGGCGATGAACTGAAGCTGGCCCCGGCTCTCGTAGATCGAGACGCGGCCCCGCACCAGCACGGCCAGCCCATCCGCTGGTCGAAACCGGAGCAGCCCTGCTTCGCGGCGGAAGAGAACCACGGGAAGCTGCGATTCTCCGTCCTTGAGCGTGAAGTAGAGGTGTCCCGAAGTGGCGGGGCGGCAGTTGGAGATCTCTCCCTCGACCCAGAGGCTGCCGTAGGCGGACTCCACATGCTGGCGAATCCTGGCGACCAGATCGGCCACGGTCCAAATCGTGCGCTCGAATTGTTCGGCCGGAACAGGCGGTGATTCAGGTAGAGGGGCTGGCCCAGGGGCTGCGAAGGAAAAGCCCGTTTGAAGGGAAGATTCCGATTCCGGAGTCTGCCGTGAAGACGCTGTGCGGCTACGCCTGCCACGGCGAGACCGCAGGCTGGCCAGTGTCGGCGGGTTCTTTTCCCCGGAGGACATGCTCCTGAGTTTAGAGCATTTGTCCGGCCATGTTAACGCCGGAAGCGGCCAATCACCCACAGAATCAGCGTAAGCAGAAGGCTGATGATCAGAGAAGTTGCCAGAGGAAAGGAGACCCGCCAGTTACGTCCGCGCCAGGTCATGTCGCCGGGAAGCCTGCCCAGAGGCAGGTGCAGCAGGCTGAGTCCGGCCACCACCAGCCCGGCCACCACCAGCAGAAGCCCGAGAAGGATCAGGACGCGGCCCAGCTCTGACATGGCTTCGACTATAGACCACGCGGCACGGGATACGATAGAAGAGGCATCGCCCCCGCTGACATATGGCTGCACATCCTCCATTCTCGGTCTTTCGGCTCCGCAAGCACGGAGACTTTCAGCGCGTGTACAAGTCCGGGCGAAAGCAGTTTGCGCGGCAGATGAGCTACTTCTACCGGCTGCGCACGGGCGAGGACGCCGTGCCGGAGACGCCGCGCATCGGCCTGACCGTCGGCAAGGTGCTGAGCAAGCGGGCCGTGGACCGTAACCGCATCAAGCGGCGCCTGCGCGAGGCCGTGCGGCATAACATCGGATTGCTCCAGACGCCCGTGGACGTTGTGCTGCATCCGAAGCTCTGCGTGATCGACATGGACTTCGCCCTGCTCGAACGCGAGGTGGCGCAGGTCTTTCAGCGGATACAGCAGTCCGTAAAGCGCCGGAACCCGAAGGACAGCCCCGATGAAACCAGTTCATGACGCAGAAGAACCCGGGCTGCTTTCTGTTGCTGCGCTGATTCTCTGGCGTGTGTACAAGTTTGTTGTATCGCCGGTGCTGCATGTCGTCAGCCCCAGCCAGTGCGTGTACCTGCCCACCTGTTCGGAGTATGCCTACGTGGCGCTGCACCGTTTTGGAGCGGTTCGCGGAGGCTGGCTGGCGCTTCGCCGCCTCGTCCGCTGTCATCCGTTTGCCAAAGGAGGGTTTGATCCGGTGCCGCTCGCGTCCAATCCGGAAACGACGAGCAAAATTTAACCTCTTGCGGGTAAAAACCCTCATTTTCAGGCATATATACTGAGATAAGGCCTTCGGAGCTGGCATCTGTTCTCTAGGGCCTTGTCAACCATTTACCATGGTGTATCAGGCGCATCGCAGAGGATGCCTTTCTCCGTAAAGAACAGGAACTCCACACTTGGCAGAATTCAGAAACCCTAACCAATCCGGAGGGCCGTCGAATAACAACTCTCTCCTCGTGATGATGGTTGTCATGCTCGGCGTCTTCTTCGGAATGCAGTATTTCAAAGCGAAGAACGCTCCGCCGCCCGCACCGGCTGCAACTCCGGCGGCAACCGAGAGCGTCCCCGCGCAAGCAGCGCCCGGCGCGAACGTCGTAACGCCCGCGGCTTCAGCGGCTTCGACGGCAGCTCCGAAGGTACCCACGGTTCCCGTAGTCGAGGCGCAGGCCGAATCGACCACCGTGGTTGAGAACGCGCTCTATCGCATCACCTTCTCCAATCGTGGCGGCGAGGCGCGTAGCTGGATTCTTAAGGACTTCAAGGACGCCAACGGCAAGCCCCTGGATATCGTTCACGCGCAGGCGGCGGAGACGTTCGGCTATCCTCTCTCGCTCCACACCTATGAACCAGATCTGACCGCAAAGCTGGCCAAGGGTCTGTATATTCCCTCTGCTACGGGATCAGTCTCCGCGCCCGGCACGCTCACGTTCAAGTATTCCGACGGCTCGGTTGAGGTCACCAAGACCTTCACCTTCGACCAGAGCTACGTCCTACACGCCGACGTCAAGGTTACGCGCAATGGCGCACCGGTCCGCGCGCTGCTGGCCTGGCCCGGCGGCTTCGGCTCGCAGTTCGACCAGACGACCTACGCCAGCGCAACGGTAGACTTCTCGCGCAACGGATCGAGCGAGCATCCCGCCGCCAAGAACGTCTCCGGCGGCGAAACTCTGAGCGGTCCCTTCGACTGGGCCGGCGCCAGCGATAACTTCTTCGCCGCCGTCTTCCTTCCCGACCAGCCCGAGACGGCCACCGTAGTTACGTTCAACAACCAGCTCGATGTAGAGAAGACGATACGCCGCACTGGATGGGGTTCAGTCTCAGGCTCCAAGGGACCGATTAATGTCCCGATCCTCGGCGCCGCGCTCGGCGACCTGAGCGGCCATACCCGGACGCGCGTCTTCGTCGGGCCAAAGGCGATCAACGTACTAAAGGGTATCTCCGCAACTTCGACCGGAGGCCGCCCGGTCACGCTGGAGCCGCTGCTGTCGTTCGGCTTCTGGGGAGCGATCGGCAAGTATCTCTTCATTGCGTTGCAGCTCGTCCACACGCACGTGACGGCCTCGTGGCCGGGATCGTGGGGATGGGCCATTATTCTTCTCACCATCGTCATCAATCTGGCGATGCTTCCGTTCCGCATCAAGACCATGCAGAACGGCCTGAAGATGCAGCGCATCCAGCCGCAGATGGACGCCATCAAGGCGAAGTACAAGGGCCTCAAGCCCACCGACCCCAGGCGCAGCGAGATGAACATGGAGATCATGAAGCTGCAGAAGGACCACGGCGTCAACATGTTCGGCGGATGCATCCCGACACTGATCACGCTGCCCTTCCTGTGGGCTTTCTTCACCATGGTTCCCAAGGTGGTTGAGCTGAGGGGAGCGCCCTGGCTCTGGCTGCCTGACTTGCAGGCTCCCGACCCCCGGCACATTCTGCCGATTCTCATGGTCGTAAGCCAGGTTATGATGCAGCTCTACACGCCTTCGCCGGGAATCGACCGCCAGCAGCAGCGCATGATGGCCTTCACCATGCCGGCCTTCACCGGCATTATCGTGTGGAACTACGGCTCCGGCCTTGGACTCTACTGGGCCGTCGGAAACCTGATCGGCATCGTGCAGCAGTTGATTATGAACCGCACCTCGGTGGGACGCGAGATGCGCGAGATCGCCGCCAAGCGCGCGCGCCGCAAGGCCGGTCTCGGCAAGAAACCAACTGTGATTCAGGGCAAGCGATAGCTGACACGGTCAGCGCGGGTGTGAGCATTTCCGCGCTGGCTGCTATAGGATGAAACCGTACCAGACAGATGAGGAACACAAAGATGGGCTCCGCGGCAACTCAGTCAGAGAAGATCGAAGGCTTTTTGCAGACGCTGGT
>Ga0123357_10009078_pt1 | contig 12508 bp, 11 predicted proteins | sample TergutEmb28metaG_FD_89873 | JGI IMG/M metagenome (GOLD analysis project Ga0123357, IMG submission 89873) | Embiratermes neotenicus P4 segment gut microbial communities from Petit-Saut dam, French Guiana - Emb289 P4 | ecosystem: Host-associated > Arthropoda: Insects > Digestive system > Gut ... | reverse complement strand
CAATTATTAGAATTTTATAACGTCCTTGGTGTACATGGTCAAACAAATAATCTATTGCCACATTAAAAAAGTCAGCGATTCGTGGAATATATTCTATATCAGGGTAACCGTTTTCGCTTTCCCATTTGGATATAGCCTGATTTGTTACGCCGAGACCTTCTGCAAGTTGCTCCTGTGTTATTTCATCACGTTTCCGTAACTCTTTTAGTTTTGTTCCGATTTTAATATTCATAAAATTACCTCCAATTTTTTCAATTTTTTCACTGGTGTAATTTTATTATACAATTTTTGTTATAAGAAAGCAATTACTAATTCGTTGGAAGTCATCAACGAATTGTTGATATTTATCAATATTTTTACATTTAAAGTTTAAATATTTGTTGCTTTACAAAATATAAATTTTTTGGTAATAATAAAACATTATCTCTTACGCGAATATTATTACTCTGCCATAAGACGCATCTTCTACCCCCTCCTCGCATCAACTTTTTCAAACGCGGCGCGTTTGGCTTCCTCTAAACTTCTGTAATAGCTTGAAAATTCGCCGCCCTCGACAAAATTCCAGCTGTTTGCGTCGTCCTTTTTTTTCATAAATGTGATGTACGTGTTTTTATATTTTGCGTACGGATTGCCTTTTGCGCTGATTTTCAAATCAAGGTTGAAAAACGTGCCGTATCTGCTTATTTTGTTTTTAAGGGCGTTTTCCCTTTCCTTTGCCGCGTTTATATCCCCCTCCATGTTGCCAGCGCAGACGCACCCTACGCCGATTGACTGGTGTTTTTCATGGCGCATTATGTGAACATACCGTATATCCTCTTTGCCGCACATTCCGCATTCTCCCACAGGCTGCCCCAAATCTATGACGTCTACGCATACCCAGCCCTTTTTCGGCACATTCGGATCGTTCCATAGATTTACCCTGTCGGCGTTGTCATACAAAATCTGCGGCGGAGCATCGTACAAAGATATTGGCACGCCGTATCTGACATCGTCCGCCTCGTCTGCCTCGCTCATTTGACCGTCGTCTTTGCCGACGTCAATGTCAAATGCCTGAGTAATTACAGGCGCAGGGGCGATGTCTGAGTCTGAAGAAAATATATCCGCCAAATCAGTATCATCCGAAATTTCAGGCATTTCCGCGATTTCAGACATTTTATGGGCTTCGGCGATATTTATTATATCAGGTATGTCTACTATATCGGCAGGGTCAGGTTCGCGCTGACTTTTTTGTTTTTTCCCGAAAAATCTGTCCAATTTTTTATTGAAATTGCTTGCCGGTTTAAAGTTGCCGATGTCATCTTCTATTCTTTTATTCCAGTCGGTTGAATTTGAAACGGGTAAGACGGGCTTTTGGGGTACAATATTTACTTTCGGTTCGACTTGTACCGGGTTATCTTCGGTATCATCAACAAGAAGTCCCTGGAGTTGATTATTAAGTTCTTTCAGTAATTTTTCTTCGGTCTCTTTTTTTTTATTATTTTCATTTACTGTCGCTGACTGCCGTACAGTATTATATTCTGAAAAATCCTCGTCTGAACCCGCGGGAAGTATTCCGGGATAATTCCTGCCTATGGGTTTCGGCTTTTCAGAATTTGCGAATTTTATCATGTATGCGTCGTTTTTCATGTCTATATCGACTACTTCGCCTAATCCGAACACTTTATGTCTGACGATATCGCCTCTTTTATATCCGTCCGCACCGTTTGTAGTATTTGCATCCGGCTGAATTTTAACCAAATTTAGATTCAGTTTTTTTTCGCCGGCGTTACCGCCGCCCTTGTCGCTGTCAATCTGCTTTACTTTTACGGCTAAATCCTTTATTATATCTTCCGAAACCGCGCCGATTGTGTTTAGGTAAGACTGGTCTATATCGTACAGAAATCTTGACGGGAGTTTTTTTGATTCACCGTATGTGTTTCCCTCCGATTCTACCATATAAAGCTCGCGCATCGCTCTCGTCATCGCGACATAGCATAACCTGCGTTCCTCTTCCAGACCGTCGATTTTGCGGTCTTCGAGAGTGCGCCGCGACGGAAAAACCCCGTCCGTCATCCCGGCGATTATGACATACGGAAATTCAAGCCCCTTTGACGAGTGTATCGTCATAAGCTTGACGCAGTTCTGATTTCGTTCGCTCTCATAGTCCGAAATCACCGAGAGCTGCTGTAAATAAGACGACAAACTTACGTCTTCCCCCGCCTGCTGTTCAAATTCCGTGATTGACGCGAGAAGTTCCGTCACATTGTCAAACCGCTCCATATCGCCGCTTTTACTTATATATGCCTTATATCCTGTCCGTTCAAGAATACCGTTTAAAAGTTCTGATACTTTCGCGTTAGGTTCTTTGGTTTTTTCTTTGAATTCCGTAATTGTATTTACAAAATCTTCGGCTAAAGTCCCGGCGAAAATATCCTCGCCGTAATTATCGCATAAAATCTCAAATAAACTCTTTTTTATGTCATATTGGGACAACAGTTCTTCCTGAACCCTTTTCAACGCTTCGACTCTTGTTTTACCTATCTGCCTTTTCGGCACGTTCACTATCCGGACAAACGCTTCGTCGTCATTTATGTCGTTAATCAGTTTCAGAAACGCAATAGAATCCTTTATTTCCATGCGGTCGAAAAACCTCACCCCACCGTGAATAATATACGGTATGTCGGATTTATACAGCGCCTGCTCTATAAACCTCGACACATACGACGACCGGAATAATACGGCGATGTCGCTGTATAAGTTTTTACTGTTTTTATTATTGACGATTTCTTTTATCTTAGAGGCTAACCACTGCGCTTCCTCGTCCTCGTTTTTCAGGTGTATATGCTCAACTTTTCGTCCCGACGGATTTTTTGTGAATAAATCTTTCGGAACCCTGTTTTGATTCTTTTCTATAAGGCTGTTGCTGACCGACAAAATTTCCGGCGTTGACCTGTAATTCTGCGTTAAGAATATAGTCTGTACGTTGGGATAATTTTTGTCGAAATGTACTAAAAATCTGTTGTCGGAACTTCTCCACTCGTATATATTCTGGTCGGGGTCTCCGACGACAAATAAATTGTCATTGCCTTTGCATAACATATTTATTATATCAAGCTCTTTTTTACTGCTGTCCTGAAACTCGTCCACCTGAATATAATGCAGGCGTTCTTTCCATTTTTCGAGTATATCCTCGTTGTGCTCAAACAGATATATCACGAAATACAACAAATCGTTGAAGTCCAGACCGTAGATTTTCTTCTGTTTTTCGAGGTATTTTATATATATTTTTTCTTCAAGCCCAACGGCGTTGTTAGACGAAAACGAATACGCCGGGTCAATCATCATAGGAATATATTTCAGGTGAGTTTTCTCGCGGTAAATATATTCAAGCGTTTTTTCAAAAGAGCTGTAGTCCAGTTTTATTTCATATTCCGTATATATTTCGTCGATTATTTTTTTCTGCTGGGACGGGTCCAATATCTTGAAATTGGACGGATAAAACAGCCTGTTTATATCTTCTTTGAGTACTTTAACGCAGAATCCGTGATAAGTGGTGATGAGCGCGGCGTCGTAGCCGTCGCCCAGAAGCCGTTTTATCCTGCCGCGCATTTCGTTTGCGGCTTTGTTTGTGAATGTGACGCAGAGTATATTTCTCGGCGATATTCCGAGTTCTTTGACAAGATAGGCGAACCGGTGCGTGAGGGTTCTTGTTTTCCCCGAACCTGCGCCGGCAATTATTCTGTAATATCCCTCAGTCGCGCTGACTGCCTCAATCTGCTTGTCGTTCAAGCCGGAGTATAAATCAACGCCACCGGTATAATCCACTTTTATTATATTGCTCAAGAAATACGCCCCCACTTCACAATTTTATCATTTATCATCTCAGATTAAATTTTCAATATTGCGTCTGCCATGTAATACACGATAAATCTTAACTGTATTTTTTTGCTTATCTACGCGATAAAAAACTAAATATTCAAACGCAAGCGCAGCCCTGCGATATTTAGGGTCGCGTTCATATTCGCTGAACATATACGGCATACCTGAAACCTGTTCAATAAATTTATCAAAACTATCTTTGAATTTCTTTAACGGATTCTCGCCCAAATTGGTTAAATATTCGTGGATTTCAAATAAATCATTACTTGCTAAACGCAGAACTGCAATATCGTATTTCATATCCTATTTTTTAGCTCCCCAACTATCCCAATTTTTCAACACATCGTCAATAGACACCCACTCATTGGGATTATCTGCGATAGCTTCCGCCTCCGCCAATTTATCTTTTATATAACGAAAATGTAAATATTCCTGATATTCTTCTAATTGTTCATATGGAATTACAACGGCTTCGCTCTTTCCATTATTAGTAATTATAACATGGTCGCGATTTTTTATGATTTGAGCAACTTCGGGATAATTATTTCGTAAATCCCTGACAGCTTTTACGTAAGTATTATACATCTATACCGCCTCCTATCTTACATATCATATGATACATATTGTATCATAAATTTAAAAGAATGTCAAGAGAAAATTTGTCGATATTATTGAAATCTTAACATATTTCTTAAACGCAAAAAACGCGGGCGAGGAATCCAAAAATGTTTCCCAAACCCGCGGCTTTTATGTTTTCAGGAGTTTATTTATTTTCTATACACTGCGATACCGACCATACTCTTGCTGAAATCTTCCGGGATTATTATATAGCCGGCTTTTATTGCCGTGACAAGCAGATAACTGCGCATACTTGTAATAACATCAACAACAAAAGCAATTTTGTTTTGCAATCTCTCCGGTATGACTTTTTTGACTATCCCAACAACCTCATCATACATTTGCGAATGCAGATTTACAAGTTTATCATAAAGCGGCTTGATTTTATTCTTGTAAATATCTTCGTTTACGCTTTGACTTAACAATTCTTTATCTTTTTTTGCAATCGCCATTTTGCAGATATAATTTCCGTCTTTTATTTCAAATACCCCAAGTTCAATCAGACGGTTTATAATTCCTATGTCTTTTTCCTTATCAACCGTACCGTCAAGAATCTGACTCGCAACTCTCACATTTTCATATTGGAAAACCCAGTTCGCGTCGTGTCTGTCCCAATTGAAATTAGTAAAGTCATAAAGCCATATCCAGATTTCATTTTCATCATTTGTATAATTACTGCCGCCGTTCCAGCCGACCACTCCATTATATTCACATTTTGTATATTCTTCAAGTCCCATTAACTCCCATTGCCCGTTATACGGACGGTTTGACCATCTGGTTTTATCCGTTAATTTTATATCACTGACTGCCCTATTGACATCGTTTGGTAACTGCAAAAGATACAACCACTTTAATTCTTCAAAAGTCTGAATTCCGCCGAGCAAATCCTTTTTCCCTTCTTTTTTGATAATATCCAGAATTTCTTTTGCAAGATTAAAATATTCGTCTTTGATTTTTAAATGCGCGTTTTCTATATCCCTTTGATTTTCCGCGCTCAAAATCATAAAATCTGTTTCATATTTGTTGCCGCCTAATTTTTTAAGTAATTCCGCGTTTACAAGTTCATCGACCGCTTCTTCCATATACGGCGCGGCGACGCCGAGTTCAAGCGACAATTCCTCAATTGTTGAAGCATTATAATACGCCTCTAATAAAATGTTTTTTGCAAGTTTCGTTCTGATTTTACTCCACGGCGACCCGTCCGAACCGTCGCTTCCCGATTTTATAAAATATACATCTTCCGGTTTATAACTTTTTACGCCAAATTCTCTTGCCATTTTCATGCCCTCCGTTAATATTTTTCTTGATTTGAACAGTTTCGTTTTTACTGTTCCCTCTGGAAGATTAAATTCTTTCGCAATTTGTGAAACTTTTTTGTCGTCTATGTAGAAAGATACAAGTATTTCCCGGTAATCTTTTGATATTAAAGAAATCTCGCGCCGAAGAACGTTTATATCCTCTTTCAAAATATAATCGCTCTCCAAGTCTGAATTACCGTCAAGATTGTCTAAAATATCAAAACCGATACTGTCGTCAAAATATTTCCTGCGGCTGTATTTTTTCTCCGCCCATTTGCAGAACCGGCTGCGCGCACTTTTCCAGACGTAAGCCGAGAAATACTCCGGGATGAGCCCTTTTTTCAGAGCCGTGATGATGTCTAAAACTATGTCCGACGTCAAATCTTCGGCTTCCGTCTGATTACCGGTTTTTTTCAGCGAAAAATAAAATATTTTTTCATAATATTGTTCGGCGAATAATTTTATTGTGCTTTCAATTCTTGCATTTTCTATCATAATCTTTTACCGCCTGTTGATTTCACAAATATTGCTTTGAATTTTTCGTCCCACACGAACTTTGTTCGTTATTAATATAGAGAGCCGTTTTTGATTTTGGTTTTGAGAATTTTATAAAATTATACAAAAAATTTGTTACAAAATAACCATTGACAAAGATAAATATTTAAATTATAATATATTATGTAAAATTTCATCATGAAGATGAAAAAGTAAAAAGTTTATTTTAAATTTATATAGAAAAATCAAAGCTATGAAAGTTTTATTTATTTCAGGGCTTTTATTTTTTCAGGAGAATTTTATTTATGCACATGTCTGACGCCTTGCTGTCTCCGGCAGTGGGAATTACAATGGCTGCCGTAAGTATCGGCGCAATAGGTTATTCCGTAAGAAAAATCACAAAAAAAGACAGTAATTTTGACGAGAAAAAAATCCCGATGATGGCTGTCATGGGAGCTTTTGTGTTTGCGGGACAGATGATTAACTTCACTATACCCGGCACGGGTTCAAGCGGTCATATCGGCGGGGGGATTCTGCTTGCCGCTATATTGGGACCCTTTCCCGCTCTTTTGACTATTGCCTCTGTTTTATTGATACAATGCCTGTTTTTTGCCGACGGGGGATTACTCGCATACGGCTGCAATGTGTTCAACATGGGGATATGTGCGTGTTTATTTGCGTATCTGCTTATATATAAACCTATAATCAAAAAATGGGGGACGAATAAAAAAAATATTATTATCGCCGCAATAATTTCGGTCGTCCTCGGGCTTCAAGCCGGAGCGTTCGGCGTAGTTTTGGAAACGACTGTATCGGGAGTGGCTGGGATTCCGTTCGGAGTGTTTGTCGCGTTAATGCAGCCTATTCACTTAGCAATCGGGCTTATTGAAGGTATTGTCACAGCCGCAGTATTATGCTTCATACAGAGTATCAGACCCGAAATTTTGGATATTCCGGATACAGCCGATAAAAAGGCTTCGCTGTCATTAAAAAAAGTCATATTGATTTTCATTGCCCTTACTGTGATTATAGGCGGAGGACTGTCTGTATTGGCATCAAAATTGCCTGACGGCTTGGAGTGGTCTGTAGCGAAAGCTAATCAAACCGAACAGATTGCAGATAACGCAAATAATACTGCAACTGTTTCGCCAAGCGATAATACCAATACTGCCAATACGCCTGAAAGTACCGACAACACATCAACTTCGGGAATTATCGGCAGCGTTATAACCGTCGCTCTCGTCGGAATTATCGGACTTGCAATCAGAATATTCAAGAATAAAAACAAGAAAAATAAAAAATCTCAGGTGACATAAAACATGCCAAATTTATATCAGGCGTCTGCGAGTATAAACAATCTTGAGGAAATGGCTCTGCGCAAATCCGCCGTGCACAACTTTCACCCTATGGCGAAACTGCTTACGACAATAGTCTATATTGTTATGGTCATATCGTTTTCCCAACAGAATATAAGCGGACTTGCGGCGTTTTTATTTTATCCCGTGATTATTATGTCCGTGTCAAACACGCCATATAAGCCGCTGTTAAAAAGACTGTTAGTCGCCCTGCCGTTTTCGCTTATGGGCGGAATCAGCAATATATTATTTTTGCGGAACGCGGCTTTTTATATCGGCGGAATTGCCGTAACGACGGGTATGGTTTCTTTTGTTGCGATTATGCTTAAAACGTTTATGAGTGTGTTTGCCGTGCTGATATTAATCGCCACAACGCCGTTTACAGAAATAAGCGCGCAGCTGATAATCTTACATGTGCCGAAAATATTATGCCTGCAATTAGTCATGACTTACAGATATTTGTCCGTGCTTATAGAAGAAGCATTTTCCATGTTTACAGCGTACAATATGCGAAATCCTGCGCCGGAAAATAAAAAAAAGTCAGGTATAAAAATGCGCGATATGGGAATTTTTCTGGGACAGCTTATCCTGCGAAGTTTCGATCGCGCAGAAAGAGTATATAATTCCATGAAATGCAGGGGATTTGACGGATCGTATGCAACTAACGGAATATATAAGAATTTTAGAGTCAACGATGTTATATATACAATCGGTATAATCGCCGCCGTAATTTTTCTGCGGTTTTTTAATCTGAGTTTGTTTTTGGGGAAAATAGTTTAATGTTGGAAATCAAAAATCTTACGGTGAAATATGATTTATCGGATAAATCAAGTAACATATGCGCTTTAGACAATGTCGGTTTTTCTGTCAAAGACGGTGAAAAGATCGCGCTTATCGGGGCAAACGGCGCAGGCAAATCAACCCTGCTTTTGACTTTGTCGGGAGTTTTAACTGCCGCAAACGGCGAAATATATATTGACGGTATCAAATCGGACAAAAAAAATTTAAAGGAACTGCGCAGAAAGATCGGCATGGTTTTTCAGAATCCCGACGATCAGATTTTTATGCCGACAGTATATGATGATATAGCGTTCGGTCCGAGAAATTACGGCGAAATAGAAGAAGAAATAGAACATAAGACAGACGAAATCCTGACAAATCTTGAAATAACGCACCTGAAAAACAGGCTGACGCATAAATTGTCCGGCGGGGAAAAGCGTCTTGTCGCTCTTGCGGGTATTCTTATCATGAATCCGTCTGTAATACTGATGGATGAACCATCGTCTTTTCTCGACCCGAAAGCAAGACGCAGACTGATAAATATATTAGATAAACTTCCGCAGACAATGATAATCGCAACACATGATTTAGACATGGCGTTGGATTTGTGCGAGCGTGTGATTCTGCTGAAAAACGGCAGTGTCCGCGCGGATTCCTCCGCAAAAGAAATTTTGTATGACGCAAACGTCTTGGACGAGTGCGGACTGGAGCTGCCGATTTCGGTTTTGGCAAAAAATCTGTAAATTTCGAACGAAACTAATGTAAACCGCAATTCGTTTAGTGAAATCATAGCAAAAATATTTTATTTTTACCGCCTATTAATGCGGATATTGATTGATTCTTTCGAGCTGATTCTTTACCAGACGGTACCAGTAATCATCCTGCGGCGCTTCGTCTACTTCCTCTACTTTTTTGCCTGCAAAACGCAATACGATAAACAGAGCCATCAATTCAACGGCATATAAATCGTCACTGGTCAGCTGCGCCGTCTCACAATACCCGCCGATTAAAGATTTATACGCCGTCCTATCGGGTGAATGGTCGTTATACGCGAATAACGCAAGGTCATATAATCTGTTGTTGCCCCGAATTTCGCCGAAGTCAATGAACCCGCTGAATTTGCCGGACGAGTGATAAATGTGGGAAGTATCGAAATCTCCATGAACAAGCACGGCTTTTTGAACGCTGAGAATCAAGCGGGCTTGCTCCATATAACCTCGAATTTTTGCCGCATCTTCTGGTTTACAGTCATAATATTGCAGACAGATCAAATCATCGGCAAGGTAATTGTCAAAATATTCAGGGAAACTGTTTTTTTCACCTTTCAAAATGTCATGACTGTTTCTGTCGATCCAGCCGAACCCGTCAACCGGAATTGTATGGATCAACGCTAACTGTCTCCCTGCTTCACGTAAAATTTCCTCAGGATTGTCCGGCATAGCTTCATCCATACAGACGCCGGGGATTTCAGAGGCTATCATCATAGAAAGCCCGATTTGCGATTCTTTTTGTTCGAACGCAACAACTTGCGGAACTTTAACTCCAATATGAGCCATAATTTTATGCGCCGTAACTTCCACGGCAAAACTGCAATCCTCTGGCAAAAACCTTGCATAATAAATTTCCGATGGAGTTTTCGCCCGATATACATAAGTGGAGCCGCCTTTTGGGACACGGTTTACTGTTTCGACGTCAGGCAAATATTTTTTTACAGCGTTCATTACATCGCATTCTTCCGGTACTCTTACGTCTCTGTTCATATCGCGCAAATCGAGAAAAATCATAGGATAATCCGCAGCGTGTATTTTACATCGTTCGGGAAAAAGCACCGTCAGCGCGTCGCGCCAGGCTTCGTTTGGATAGATGAGATCGAATACGCCGTATATTTCATAAATCTCGAAAGTGAATATTTTATCTTTTATGTAAGATATACACTCAGGCGTTACGTTGCCTCCAAAGAATAATATATGCCCTATACGTACGACGCAAGTGGACGGAGTTTTCTCATCATCTGTGTATACCATTCCGTATTCCGGTATTTTTTCTATTCTTTTCGCCATGTACTGCAATGGTGTAAAGTTTAAAAGCGTAATGATTTCGGGAGTTATTTTTGGTATTAATTTCATATATTATTCTCCTTAAAAATAAATAAACACCTTTTCAGCATAATAACACATTTATTTTTTTCGCATATAATATAAAAAACTGAAAAGGAGATGTGATTAAGATATATAATTATAACAAATATAACATAGGAAAAAACCAAAAAAATAACATAACCATTCAACGACAGGCATGTCCGCCGGCAGCAATGACAGACTACGGTCCGAACCCTTTTGTTGTGGATATAAATAAAGCTGCTTTGAACAACGGCACTTTCCGCACTGCGTTATGGACGGGAAACCATTTGCAGCTGACTCTTATGAGCATATCCGCCGGAGAAGATATAGGGTTGGAGATGCATCCAAACGTAGATCAGGTTCTGCGCATCGAGGACGGTCAAGGCTTAGTCCGGATGGGCGACAGCAAAGACCATTTATATCTGTGTCAGCCGGTATTTGAAGATTATGCTATTTTCATACCTGCGGGGACATGGCACAATATAACAAATACGGGGAACAAACCGTTAAAATTATACTCGATTTATGCGCCGCCTAATCACCCGTATGGCACTGTTCACGAAACCAAAATCGATGCGGAAGCTGCCGAGCATTATTATTAAAGAGACAATTAGTTTGTTATTTTTGAATTGAGTCTATACCTAACTCTAACTCTTTTATTTTACCCTGAACTGTATTTTCACAGTTCAGGGCATTTGCTGAATATACCGGTGAATCGGGTCAATTTCGTGCAAGATAGTATGAATTGACTAATTAACTATTGTGCCTATTATATCATGTATTTTAATAGTTATCAAGATAATTTTTAATTATAATTATTTTTTACTTGAGTTGTTATCTGCGATTTTTTATGTTATAATGTATTAAAGTTATTTTTTATCAGAAAGATCTTATTAAACGGCAAAAGTAATTGAAAAGGATAAATTTGCAAATGAAAACAGTAATATTTGATATGTACGGCGTAATTATAAAAGACCCGGAAGGCGGACTTATGCCGTTTGTAAACAGCGTATTCCCAGATTTAACGCCTGATGACGTATATTACCCGCACTGGGTAAAAGCATGCGTAGGAGAATTATCTTCTTTGGATTTCTTTAGAAATATCGGGTTTGACGGCGATTTGAGTAAAATTGAAAAAGAATATTTAGACACAATAGAAATCGACGAATCTTTTTATGAAATTATTCCAATTATACGTAAATATTACCGTTTAGCATTGTTGTCGAACGATGTATCCGAGTGGAGCAGATATTTGCGTGACAAATTTAAAATAAATCATTTTTTCGATGTTGTAATAGTGAGCGGCGACGCAAAGATAAAAAAGCCTGATACGCAAATATTCAACGCTATGCTTGGCAAGCTCGGTCAGCCAGCGTCTGACTGCATATATGTAGACGACAGAAGAAAGAATTTAGTATCCGCTCAGTGGCTTGGTATGGATACAATACTGTTCAACAGCAGGAATGTTCCATACGACGGCAAAGCCGTAAATAATTTCGGCGAACTTATAAATATGCTGATAAATTCGTAATTTATCAGATGCCAGAAGGTGTGATTATGCTATTCAACGAACTTGAAACAAACAGGCTATCGCTGAAAAATATATCTTTAAACGACAGAGAGTTCATATATAAACAATTTTCAGATGATATAACCAACAGATACCTTTTTGACGAAGAACCTCTTACAGATATTCAGGGAGCTGATGTCTTTTACGGGCAGAGTAGAAATTATATTTTCAGAGGAAATAATTACGAACATCAGATTTTCACTTTGAATTTCTGATAAATGAAAACAGGCATAAAGCCCATTTTATCGGGCGACCACAATGGTCGCCCCTATTTTATCCGATTTATATTTCACTTATGAGTTAAAAGAATTAATTAGCCAGCTTGATACAAAAAGTCAACAACCCGTTGGAGTGCGGGAATAAATTTGAACGCCTTGAGACCTTTAAGCAACGGCAAAAAAGCGCAGAAATCCT
>Ga0123357_10009077_pt1 | contig 12508 bp, 10 predicted proteins | sample TergutEmb28metaG_FD_89873 | JGI IMG/M metagenome (GOLD analysis project Ga0123357, IMG submission 89873) | Embiratermes neotenicus P4 segment gut microbial communities from Petit-Saut dam, French Guiana - Emb289 P4 | ecosystem: Host-associated > Arthropoda: Insects > Digestive system > Gut ... | reverse complement strand
TTGTGTCCACGAAGTAAGATTATCTCTAATGTTTATTTTATATAAATATCCGAAAGGAGAAGGAGTGCATGCAAAAAGATCTTTTCCAAATTGCTGCATTTGAGATAGAATTATATCGCTTGGCATGCCTATGTCTATTGGATCTCCCCAAGTCATGCCTTTGTCTGAAGAAATATGCAAAACGATTGGGGAAATTACTCCAGCATAAGAAGGAATTTGATACTTCGTAAAACAATAGAAAGTATCGTTGAATATAAATGTTTTTGTTTCAGGCTGATTCAGAAAATCTAAATCACTGTTCACTGGTTTCCACCAAAAAGCATCGGGATCAATTTGATGTATGTTAAAATTAAAGGTGTATTCTTTTTTATCTCCATTAATGGCGTATGAAAGAAACTTTAACGGCTTGGAAAGGTTAATAGAATCTTGTCCCGAATTGATCAATGTGGTATCTCCATCTGTTATTTTGTAGATAGGAAATCCGCTTACTGTTGTGTATGTTGCTATCACACTGTTGGGGAGTATTATTCTATATTGGACGGAATCTTGGTTAAAAATGTGTCCGTTAATTTGATCTATTGAAAAAATAATGTTGTCTAAACCACTGGTGATCGTGTCGTTTTTATTGATGCCGGGAAGAACAATATTTCCTGTGATTGAAAATGACAATATTTGAGCGTCGGAAGAGGAAATATATTCTGTATTATCACTTCCTAAGCAGGACGTCAAAGTAGAGAGTAAAACAACTCCCAAAGTGTAAAAAGTAATTTTTAAATTCATTTGCATATTATGCTTTAACACAACTATTCGATTTTGCAAAAGTAGAAACATTTTTGACTTTATCAGCTATGTTGGGCAATATTTATAATATTTTATGGTATCTGTCGATTCTCGTATTGTGAAATTACTGATTTTTTACATTTCAGAACATTCAATAAATTACCTTTTAAATAAGGTGCGGGAACTCCTGAATTTAACAGAATGGAAGTTGTTTCTACCTTGGCTTCGTCCCATAAGTTTGATTGAATAAAACTGTTTAATAACATGCTACCGCCTTCTACAATCAAAGATTGTATATTGCGGTTGTATAAATCTGCCATTATCTGCGGCAGAATGTTTTTATTAAATTCGATTTCCCGGTATGTTATATTTTTTTCAGGTTCTTTTTTCTTTCTTGTATAGATTAACGTAGGGATATTTCCGTCGAGCAGATTAAAATTTGCAGGAATATTCAAATCTTTGTCGAGCACAATTCTTAACGGATTTTTTCCGTTCCACGAGCGGGTAGTGAGCGCCGGATTATCCAATAAGGCCGTGTTGAATCCAACCAAGATGGCGCTTTCTTCCGCCCGCGTTTTGTGCGTATATAATTGGGTAAAGTCGTTAGATAAGCGAACCGGTTTTTCCCCGTCTCCAAAATTTCTCTTTTTGTCGATAAAACCATCTGCCGATTGCGCCCATTTTAAAATGATGTAAGGCCTTTTTTTCTGTACAAAAGTAAAAAATCTTCTATTTAAGCGTTCGCATTCTTCTTTTAGAACATTAATTGTAACTTCTACTCCGGCTTCTTGTAATATGCGGATTCCTCGTCCGGAGACCTCAGGAAACGGGTCTATGCATCCGATGACCACTTCCGGTATTTTTTTATCGATGATTAATCCGGTGCAAGGCGGTGTTTTTCCATAATGGGAACAAGGTTCGAGGTTTACATACATAGTTGATTGTTCCAGTAAAGATTGGTCTTTTACGCAAGCAACAGCGTTCACTTCTGCATGAGCTTCTCCGTATTGCCGGTGAAAACCTTCTCCTATGATGATGTCGTTGTGTACAATCACGGCTCCTACCATTGGATTTGGCGCTACAAAACCTTTTCCGTTTTGTGCCAACTGAATACAGCGATGCATGTATTTTTCGTCCATTTTACTTGTTTACTCGTCTACTATTTTATACTTTTGCTCTAAAATTCCGGTACGCGGTACACGGTGCGTGGTATACGATAATGGGATATTTTGTCCGGTATAAAGTCATTGTGCACCCTGTACCTTGCACCGTGTACCCAATTTAATATTAATGCAAGTCACTATCGATTATATAAAAGAACAGCTAAAACCGTTTTATCCCGAATCGGAAATTAAATCATTTATCCGGCTGATGCTTGATTTTGTATGCAAGATCGAGCCTTATGAAATTTCAATTGGCAAAGGTAAAAAATTATCAGATAATGAACGAAAAGAAATAGACAGGATAGTAGAATTTTTGAAAGAATATAAGCCTGTCCAGTACATTTTAGGCGAAACAGAATTTTTCAGGTTAAGGTTTTTGGTCGATGAATCGGTTCTGATTCCCCGTCCTGAGACGGAAGAATTGGTCGAGCTGATATTGAATGATTATAAGGGTAAAAACATTCAAATATTAGACATTGGAACGGGAAGCGGTTGTATTGCCATTAGTTTGGCAAAAAATATGCCTTTATCGAAAGTATACGGCATAGATATTTCGGAAGGCGCTTTGAATGTTGCGAAGAAAAATGCTGCATTAAACGATGTGGAAGTTCGGTTCTTTTTGCGGGATATTTTGGATTGCTTCGTGCCTCGCAATGACGAACTGTCGAGTTCAATGACGGAACATTCATTGGATGTGATTGTCAGCAATCCGCCATACATAACGCCCGATGAAAAGAAAACGATGCAAGACAATGTGTTGCGATACGAGCCTCATATTGCTTTGTTTACCTCTCAAAATAAACCGTTATTGTTTTACGAAAGAATTGCGTATCTTAGCAAATCATTACTGAAACCGGGTGGAAGAATATACTTTGAAATCAATGCGTTGTATGGAGATAAAGTATGCGATTTATTGAAAAATGCCGGATATGGAGACGTACAATTGCATCGGGATATTTCGGGAAACGACAGAATTGTGAGAGGAACCTACAATAAGCGCTTTAACTATCCCCCTTTGGAGGGGGCAGGGGGGAGGATATGAAACAATTATCTGAAGCTGAAGCCTTGCACAAATCTGCAGCGTATTGCAGTCTTGCAGATAGATGCATCGATGATGTCAGAAAAAAACTGACTCGTTGGGAAATTGAATTAACTGTCCAGAACAAGATTATTCAACGGCTTATTCAAGAACATTTTTTAGATGAGGAACGATTTTGCCGGTCTTTCGTTAATGATAAGGTTAAATTTAATAAATGGGGAATAAACAAAATCAAATTTGAACTTCGGAAAAGAAATATTCCTGAAAACTTGATATATTCTACCATAAATAGTATAAATCCGGAAGAAAATCGGAAAAGGTTATTGCAACTGCTTATTTCTAAAAAGAAATCGGTGAAAGGAAAAAATGATTTCGAAATTCAGCAAAAACTGATGAGGTTTGCCGCCGGCAGAGGTTTTGCTGTTGATGATATTTTGTGGGCGATAGAGAAAATTTAGCCACGAATTTCACAAATTAACACAATTTTTTAGTGTAATTCGTGAAATTCGTGGCTCATAAACACTAAATACTTAACACTTTTATTATGAATGTATTACGTTCCTTAATGTCTTTATTTTATCCCCGGTGTTGTTGTGTTTGCAACAAGAAGCTTATTGACGAGGAGGTTCATATTTGCTTGGATTGTTTGTTGAAGATGCCCAAAACAAATTACTGTTTTCAAGCGGAGAATAGCGCTGCCGACAGGTTTAAGGGGAAAATTCCATACGAAAGAGTTGCATCTTTTCTTTATTATAACAAAGGCGGTTGGGCTCAAAAGGTAGTAGTTAATATCAAATATAAAGGTGATGTTAATTTGGGTTGCTATATGGGAGAGTTCATGGCAAAAGAAATGCAACAATCTTCCTTTTTTGATGAGATAGATTTGATTGTTCCAATCCCGTTACATCGTAAAAAGCTAAAAAAAAGAGGATTTAATCAAGCGGAGGCAATTGCTAAAGGCGTTGGAAAGCTAACCGGAATTGTTGTATGTTTTGATTTGGTCGCAAGAAAAAAGCAAAATCAAACCCAGACGAAAAAAGGGCGTTATGCCCGTTGGTTAAATGCAATCGACATTTTTGTGACCGAAAAAAAAGACGACTTTAACTACAATCATATTTTGATTGTAGATGATGTTTTAACAACAGGGGCAACTGTTGAGGCGTGTGCTCAATCGATTTTACAATCATATCCTGATGTGAAAATAAGTGTTCTTACTTTAGCGGTGACAGAATAAAAATTAGCCACAAATTTCACGAATTACACTAAAAAATTGTGTTAATTCGTGAAATTTGTGGCTAAAGAATCAGCTTTATTTATTACCCCTGTTATTCGTAGCCTATTCGTGCATTGCGCCCGGCAAAAGATCTGCTTTTGTCGTTATTAACACGACCTTTAGAGACTATGACAAGCATTAAATGCTCATTTTCAGCACACTACGCATTAAGAGGATATTCTTATATCAAACTGACGTTATTTTATTAATCTGATATAACTTTCCATCCTTTATTTTCAGCGATACTTTTATCGCAATTATACATTCCATCATTGCCTTTGATATTGATTTTAACATCGTTTGCAGCGTTTGGTAAATTTTCAAATATTGAATTTAAAGCTGTGTCTGTCAATTCATTATAATTGCAACTCATGTATTCCATCGATGTACAATCTTGAATATTTATTTCGGTTAATTGATTGTTATCGCAGCAAACAACCGATAGAGAACTACAACCGCTCAAATTTAAGTGGGTAAGCGGCGGATATTTTTCCGTATCTTCTATTATCTTTGAAATACTAATCAAACTATCCTTTGTTGCAGAAGAACTTCGCAATTCGTTGGGATATATTAAGCAACGAAAACTGAAATCACCTGCAGAACTCATCAAACCATAATAATCGTCACCAGCATAAATCGTAGGTGAATAATCACAAACAAGATATTTTAACAATTTATGCTGTTCAATATTTAAATTGCTTATTCGATTTTGACCACACACCAACGTATATAATAATTTATTTTCTTGTAAATCCAATTGTACCAATCGATTACTTAAACACCATAAAAGTTGTAAGTCTTTGCATTGTATAATATCTATCGAGTGCAAATTGTTGAACATACAGAATAAACTTTTTAATTTCGGACAAGCATTCAGTTTTAACGACGTTAAATTATTTGTAGAACAATCCAATGCTAATAACGAATCGGCTTTCTCTATTTCAAAAAAAGTCAATCCCATGAATGAACATTCTATTGTTTTTAGATTAGGACAATTACCAAATCTCAATTCATCAGTTTTTTCTTTCAACGATTCCCAATCATAATATTTGTCATTATCAATACCCCAAAAAGCAGTCATTTTCTCTGTCTCTATTTTTATTGTTACAGGTTTACGATTATAGTATGTGTGATAAAATTCCTGATATTCGCCATCGGGTGTGAAAATTTCCACATCTCCATCACCCCAATCAATGGTAAGTTTTTGAGATGCTATTCCGAATGTTATTTCACTATTGCTGTTGGGTGTTGCTTTGTATTCTATCTGACCTTGTTTCAAACGACTACTCAAGTTTTCTTCTTTTTCACATGAAAGAATCATTAATCCAAACAGGATTGTAATGCAGGCGGAAAAAATTTTTGTTGATTTCATGTTATCATATATAATTACTTACACAGCCCAAAGTTACAATAAAATATGTATTTGGCGCAATTTTAACCAAAATTCACTTTAACCTATACATCATTGCATTTAACAGGTGTTTTTCATTTCTTTTTTTGTTTTATCTTCTCCATATAATCTGTCCAATCCTGCTCATTACACCCTCGTTCACTTGAATATGTCGCTCAGCCGTTTGGCGGTGTTTCCGAACCATAGCCGTCAGTCATAGTAGTCGTTTGTAAAGACCTTTTTATGAATAAATTATCTATCATACATACATCTTTCTACAAAATTTACGAATAAAAAACACTAACTCAATATTGTTCTAAAATTAAAAACCACTTTTGTTTTATGTCGTTACAAACCATAGCCATCAGGTTAAGAGATGTAATTATATGAGTATGAGTAAAATAAAACAAAATCCCGTTAGGGATTATCGCTCGGTAGAAGAAGGATATAGCACAACACCTTGCATGCCGTTAGGTATGCAACCTATATTTCGCAATGTGGTAGCATTCCTACGGAATGCCGGCGTTATATGTGGATACAATTTTCTACTGAGCGATATTCCCTACGGGAATAAGTTGGTTATGTACGCTATTGAAACACAATGGTTTATCTCTAACCTGACGGCTATGGTTACAAACGACTACTATTTCCGACATCGTTCGGAAACGATGCCGAACGCTAAAGACCCATTCTTCGCTCACAAATTAAGCCCAACAGGGAGATTTAATCAAGCGGAGGCAATTGCCAAAGGCGTTGGAAAATTAACCGGAATTGTTGTATGTCTTGATTTGGTCGCAAGAAAAAAGCAAAATCAAACCCAGACGAAAAAAGGGCGTTATGCCCGCTGGCTAAATGCAATCGACATTTTTGTGACCGGGAAAAAAGATGGCTTTAACTACAATCATATTTTGATTGTAGATGATGTTTTAACTACCGGGGCAACCGTTGAGGCGTGTGCTCAATCAATTTTGCAATCATATCCTGATGTGAAAATAAGCGTTCTGACTTTAGCTGTAACAGAATAAAAATTAGCCGCAAAAATACCGGAAACAATAAATAACTTATATTAATATTTTTTTGTGCAGCAATCAATGATTAAATAAGCTATTTTTGACAAATAATATTTCTAACTCTAATAAATTGAATTAATTATGGAAGCTAAAGTTCGTGTTTACGGCAAATCTCAAAGCCGCACTGCATTAGGTATTGTTAATGCCTATCTGAAATTATATCCTAATTCTACATTGTCTGATTTACAACAGGCTTTCCCTCAATCTCTTAACCCTAAAAGCTTTACCGACAATATCATTGTTCCGGAAAAAGAAACAAAAGGAAACGAAAAACAATTTTTTGAAAGAAAAGATGAATTAATTGTATTAAAAAATGGGAAAAGACTTGCTTTAGTAGAAGTTTGGCGTAAAGAAGATTTTGATGCAATTTGCGAACATGCCAAACAATATGGAATTGAAGTAGCTGAAATAGAAGAATCTAAACCCTTTGAAAAAGGGAGCTACGAATTGGAGTATTTGAACGAATTTGTACCACCGGAAGAAATCACGCCTGTTTCTGAAAACGATGGTCTGAAAAAACGCAAATTCAATTGGTGGTGGTTGATATTATTGATTTTATTATTGTTAATTTTACTATTCTGTTGGAAGAAATGCTGTCACAGTAATAAGTGTTCAAATCCTGATATTACTCCTATAGAAAACGTTACGCCTACTCCTGCAGATACGACTAATGTTGTTACTGAAGCAAAATCGGATTCTTTAATTCACGATATGGGAGACGCAATATCAATGACGTTACCTGATGGAGAAAAGTGTGAAATCGCAAAAAACAGTCCGGAATATCAGTTATTTAACTTTTTAAACTCTGATGAAATTAAAGTTGATTCCGACAAAACGAAAGGATGGATAACCATGGATAAATTATGTTTTGAAAAAGGGAAAACAAATCTGACCGCTGAATCCGAAAACCAATTGAAAAATATAGCTTCGATTATGAAATTCTTCCCAAATTCGAAAATTAAGATGGGAGGTTATACCGACAATACCGGAACAGATGCGGTTAACATGAGGGTTTCTTCCGAAAGAGCAAAAACTACAGCTATAAAACTTATCTCTTTAGGTATTGATGCAAGCCGGGTAACTCATGAAGGTTATGGTTCCCAATATCCTGTCTGTCCGGCAAATAACACTGATGAATGTCGGGCTGCTAACCGTCGCATCGACGTTAGAGTAACTCAGAAATAAAATAGCGGGGTTGTCTCAAAAGTAACTTAGCCACGAATTACACAAATTATTACTAATTGTTTTATCTTGATAATCAACAATATAAGAAAACAAGAATTCTTAGATTAGTGTAAATTTGTGTAATTCGTGGCCTTGTTATGAATGTCCTTATTTATTAACCCCAGTTCGGTGGGGTTTGCAACGCCATCGCCCTCGGAGTGGGTTTATTTCCATTCTGTTAAAAATTTTCGTATATGTAAGTGTTTAATGCCTTCGTAAGTATTGCCTGTAAATTCATCCATTGAAACTACAATTTTTGGATAATTATCATTTATTTTCAGTAAATTACCAAATTCCCTGCTAATAGTCTTCTCGTCCTGTAAAATATATGTAACTTGCACATAAAGTTTTTCACCGCCACGCTCGCATACAAAATCTATTTCTAAATCGCCGATTTGTCCGATTTTTACGTCATACCCACAATATAGTAAATGTTCAAGTACGGTATTTTCAAGAGTTTTAGCAATGTCGTTGGGTTTGTAGCCATTTATTGTATGTCGCAAACCTAAATCTTGAAAGTAAAATTTTTCGCCAATTTCAAAAACTTTCTTGCCGGCAATGTTCATTCGTCTTACTTTTTGAATTAAAAACGTATTTGCAAGATAATCAAGGTAATTGATAATTTGTGAAACAGAAATATTGATTTGTTGCGACTTGAGGTAATCACTGATTTTTTTTGCAGAAAATAATTGTCCTGTATTGTCAGCCAAAAATCGCACAAGATTTTCCAAAAAGGCAGTATTTCTAATTTCGTAACGTTGAATTAAATCTCTGTAAATGATTGTATTGTAGACACCTTTTAGATAATTGAAAACGATTTCATCTTCCAACATTAAGTGTTTTAAATATGGAAGGCCGCCATATTTTAGATATTTTTGTAATGTTCCGTTGTTGTTTTCCAAGTTTTGAAACTCACAAAATTCATTATAAGACAAGCTATAAACAGGAATTTCAATAAATCTGCCACTCAAAAAAGTTGCCAATTCGCCCGAAAGAATACGAGCGTTACTCCCTGTGCAGTACAAATCGTAAATTGGGTTGAGTAATAAACTCCTCAATACTTTTTCAAACTCTGCAATTTCCTGTATTTCATCAATAAAAACATAGTTTTTTACTTCGGATTTAGTGTTGATTTGTACGTATTCGTACAAATCGTTTGCAGTTTTGATTTTATCAAATTGCAAATCTTCTTTATTAATATACAATATATTAGCGGTATTGTCAAGCACTTTTATTTCTTCTATTGTTTGCAATAGAATGTAACTTTTGCCAACACGGCGTTGCCCGATTAAAACCTTAATAATTTGTTGCCCAATATAAGGTTTAATTGCTTCTAAATATTTTTGACGTATAATAAATTTATCCACATTCTCAAATTATTTTGTTTATAAACTAAATTTTCAACAAATATGTAAAAAATGTTTGATATATACAAAATAATTTTGGTTTTATTTATTAACCCATTTCACGTATGCAAAGTCCATTCTATGAGGAATGTCTTTGTTATAAGGATAGATGCGGAAAGAGAATTTTGCGCTGCCCATTTCCGACGCAATTACTTCGAGATTGAAATAGACCCTCGTTCCTTCTTGTTTCACAAAATTCATTGGACGTACTAATTTTTTGTCGGAATCAAGGTAAGCAGAAACCAGTTCCACGCCGACGAATCCTTGCATGTTGTGTCGATCGATAACAACTTCAATATTAGACTTTTCGCCAACTTCAAATCCTTTTGTAAAAGTCTTTTCATCTAAACTGATAGAGACAACTTCAAGTTCATCCCAATGTTCTGCGACTTCTTCTTTCCATGCAGCTAATTCTTTTGCTTTTGCAAAATTATCAGCCTTGATCAACGTCGAACGGGTAACCAGCTTGGAATAGAAACGTTCGATGTAATCTTCAAACATTCTTTTGGTTGTGTAATAAGGCGCTATTTGAGCAATCGAATTTTTAATATATTGCAACCATTCGGGGGAGTATCCTTTACTGTTTTTAGCGTAGAATAAAGGAATTACCTCATTTTCAAGCATGGAATAAATAGTAGATGCATCTAATTGATCTTGATAATCCTGATTATCATAAGTCCGTTTTTCGGTTAACGCCCAACCGGCGCCTTCGCGGTATCCTTCATACCACCAGCCGTCTAATACGGAAAAATTCAATACGCCGTTCATTTCTGCCTTTTCTCCTGATGTTCCGGAAGCTTCTAACGGGCGGGTTGGCGTATTTAACCAAATATCAACGCCTGATATTAAGCGTTTAGCTAACCGCATATCGTAATTCTCAAGGAAAATGATTTTTCCTTGAAATTCGGGACGACGGGAGATTTCAACGATTTTTTTAATCAATCCTTGTCCTCCGCCATCGGCAGGATGGGCTTTCCCTGTATAAATGAATTGTACAGGATATTGTGGATTATTTACAATTTTATCTAATCTATCTAAATTGGTGAATAGCAAATGTGCGCGTTTGTATGTGGCAAAACGACGGCCAAAACCGATTAACAGTGCGTTGGGATCGATTTTCCCCAGAATAGACATTACTTTTGAAGGATCACCTTGGTTCTTTAACCAATTATCTTTGAATTGGTCGCGAATATAATTAACCAACCGTTTTTTCAATGTTTGTCGAACTTCCCAGATTTCTTCATCCGGCACATTGTATATCTTTTCCCAAACAGCAGGGTTTGACTGATCATCATAAAAATTCTTTTCAAAGTTTTTTTCATAGAATTTGCGCCATTCGGAAGCAGCCCATGTAGGCATGTGAACGCCATTGGTCACATATCCGACGTGCAGTTCTTCGGGAAAATATCCTTTCCACACGGGAGCGAACATCTTTTGAGAAACAATACCATGAAGCAAACTAACGCCGTTAGCTTCCTGACACGTATTCAAAGCAAATACGCTCATGGAGAATTTTTCCTGCGATCCGGGGTTTTCACGTCCCATATCCATAAACTCCTGCCAGGTGATTCCAAGCTTTGCAGGGAAATTATTCATGTATTTACTGAAAAGCGCTTCGTCAAAATAATCGTGTCCTGCCGGAACTGGAGTGTGGCAGGTATAAAGGGCGGAAGCTCTTACCACTTCCATGGCTTCATTGAAAGTTAAGCCTTCGTTTGTTATATAATCGACCAAACGTTGAACGTTGATCAAGGCGGCATGACCTTCGTTGCAGTGGTACACTTGTTTTTTTATACCCAGCTTATTCAACATTAAAATACCGCCTATACCTAACAAATATTCCTGCTTGATACGATTTTCCCAATCTCCTCCATAGAGTTGGTGTGTGATGGAACGATCCCATTCGCTGTTTATTTCTAAATCGGTATCTAATAAGTAGAGGTTAATGCGACCTACATTTACTTTCCAGATGTGAGCATATACCGTATGGCTGGGGAAGGGAACTTCCAGCGTCATCGGGCTACCATCTGCTTCGAACATTTGAACGATAGGAAGCGTATCGAATTTTTGGGCTTCATAGTTGGCAATTTGTTGTCCGTCCATGGATAATAATTGTGTGAAATAACCATAACGGTAAAGGAAACCAATAGCGCACAGGTCGATATTCATATCGCTGGCTTCTTTGATATAATCGCCCGCAAGTACGCCTAAACCTCCGGAATATATTTTCAATACGTTTGTTAAGCCATATTCCATGCTGAAATAGGCAACAGAAGGTTTTGTCGTATCCGGTTCAACATCCATGTAAGCTCTGAACTTATTGTAAACAGCATTGATTTGAGCCATCAACGCTTTATCATTGGCGATTTCCTCTAACTTTTTGAAAGGAAGTCGTTGCAAGAACAAGACAGGGTTTCCTTCTGTTTTTTGCCAAAGATCTTTATCTATATCAGTAAATAACTCTGTTGCTTCATAATTCCATACCCACCAAAGATTGTGGGTAATTTCATCTAATACTTTCAGTTCCTGAGGCAATTTGGAATGAATGCTTATATCTTTCCAAACAGGTTCATTCGCATAATTTGCTTTAAGTTTCATAATGCTGTAAATTTTTACCCCTAAATCCCCTAAAGAGGACTTTGGTGCAGTTATTTTATCATTTATTGTATATAAACTCTAATGAATAAATGTACAAAATTTAGTCGGCAAAGGTATAAAATTTTGACTAAACTAAAATGATAAAATCTGTTTATTGTAAATTTTATTTCATCACTTTTATCGTTCCGCTTTTGCTTCCCTTGATAATATATACCGAACCCGAAATTGACGAGAATGGTATTTCAATCGCACCGGCATTTTTCTTTGTGAAATAAAGTTGAACGCCGATTGCCGAATAAATGGTTATCATTTCTACTTGAGCACTTTCTATCTTAAGCATCTTATTGATAAAGTATGCGTGAAACTTCGCATTGTCAATATTTTCAATGGATGCTCCATACTGCTCTACGTTGATAGGCACAGTCAGCAAATCTTCACTGATTTTATATGCAGCATCAGTAGTCATGAAATTCAAATTCGTAATCGTAGATTCGTAAGTTCCTTTTGTCAGATTTTCATCTACCATATAGGCTATATAATAAAAAATAATTGTTTTTTCCGACTA
>Ga0123357_10009074_pt1 | contig 12510 bp, 7 predicted proteins | sample TergutEmb28metaG_FD_89873 | JGI IMG/M metagenome (GOLD analysis project Ga0123357, IMG submission 89873) | Embiratermes neotenicus P4 segment gut microbial communities from Petit-Saut dam, French Guiana - Emb289 P4 | ecosystem: Host-associated > Arthropoda: Insects > Digestive system > Gut ... | reverse complement strand
TTTTTTTTTTTTTTTTCTAGATGCGGGGGGAGAGGGTGGAGGTGCGGGGGGGGGGGGGGGGGGGGGGGGGGGGGGGGGGGGGGGGAGGTTTCTGTCTGAAAGATTGTATGCGTTTCTGCACTACAGATGCATGATGCATGTTGTGCCTTGTCTTGCTTTAACCTGCCTAACGTTATTAGCGGTAGTTAGACTGCCCGCCAGCAGGCAGACTTTTTTGATCATGTGTGCTGAACCTTTGGATCTCATGATGGGCAGATAGTTGGTGAACCAGCTGAAGGTTTGTGGGGCTCACAAGAATAACTGCCCTGTGGAAGTGGCGAACTGTACGTGTAAAGGTATTTGGGGAATTGTACTTTTGTCAGTTAGATCGGTTGTGATCAAATGTCGCGGTCCTGCTTCATATTTTGGAGGTTCCGGGTTGAAATCTCCGCCGGGAGTTTCACTGCCCTCACTGAGGTTTCTTGCAGTTTTCCTCAGTCCATCTGAAGTGTCGGCGTATTACCTCGAGCCACGACCACACCGTTCACGCTCTTCTTAAGTCATTCCTATGGGATGTTTCAGGCTTCCGCCGCTGTGTCATTGAAGCCTTCGCTCTTCTGAGATATTATGTGGCGTAGGTTGGTAGTTGGTTGCTGACGTTTCGGAACAACCTATCGATCCAGTCTTCGTAAGTCGAGCAGTTCAAGAAGATTGCCTGAAAGAAGTAGATGCGTTGTGATATAGGAGACGGCGTGGGCCGTGACTCTTCCTAAGGGTGAGTAAGGGAGCCAACCAGGTTGCTGGAACGTGAAGTTGCCACTAGGACATGAGGGGAAATTGGAAACGCGCGAGAGGAAGGGGAGACGTCAGAGCAAAAGCGGAAATTGAAGAAACGAGAGAGGAAGGGGAACCAATCACTGCTTGTACCGACCCATGTATCTTAGTGCATCCACCTGTACCCAGCTATCTTCTCGGACTGCTTGGCCCTGAAGATTGGATCGATAGATTGTCCCGAAACGTCGGTAACCAACGACAAATGTAGGTCGCTTAATATCCCAGCAGAGCGCTGGCCTCGTTTATTCACTTCTCATCCTAACAGCGCTCTGTACTGTGGGCACTTGAAATTTCTGTTACATTAACCGGATGTGCAGAATAAATGGATTCCGCTAAATTGATAGTAATGAAGCGCACAAGTCCGCAAATTTTACGGACATGTAGGAGCCACCTCAAAATTCTAGACGCCGGGAGGATGACATGAAGCAAATTTCATGCTGTGGACCACGAATATAGGCGTCCCCATACAAAATTTAGTATCCCGGACTACTTGAGGTCACCTGGGATTTGTCCAACCCCGATGAAAAACAATTTTTTTTTACATTCACCCGAATCGACGTGCTACAACTTCTCATCAGCAAGTGCGTAGTACGAAAATGTGTACCTAGTAAGTCGCAAGGTCATGTGCGCAATTGGGCTTCTGTGTTAGAAATTTATTAACATTTGAATTTTTGTTATCAGCATCAGAATGCCCTGAAACAATGCAAAGGCAATAGAAACTCAGAATACAGCAACTTGAAATCTTATAGGATGCCTGGTATCGTTGACAGAAATTTATTGCAGTGTTAGAACGTTTGAACTGAGTTCATGTAATTCTGGGCGTATGAAAACGGCCTTATTGTATAGCGGGGTTGTTTGATGTTACATTTGCCCCGTAATTTTAGTCGGTTGCTTCATTTCGCAGTACCAATTTATACATGCAAACGACATGGAAAGCAATATTTTTATGTAAACATGGCATCATTTCTCCCCACCCCTCCCGGCACGTTTTGACTGTGACATAATACATAGCTGGACGTTTCTGAAGAAGCAGATACAGTTGTGTTCTGTGGGACTCTTTGTATTATGTGCAGATACCTTGTGGAGGTAGAAGTGTTTCAGCGGGCGTGTAACATATTTAGGGAGTCAAAGGGATAACTGTTTCATAATACATTCTGTGCCGAAGATGCCAGAGGGCTAATCCGTTATACTTGCATAGGAGGTGGAGGGTACGTTATATTTTATTCACGTTGTTTCTTTTTGATGATTTGTGACCGTTAACCAAGTTCGCAAGTTCTCGTCACTTTTCACATCATTAGTGTTTTCGGTTTACTAGGGAAAGATAACGGGGATGTTAAAATACAAGACAGTATCAGACTTGGCGTATGTTTTTCCTGAACTTCTCGTTTTAATCCCCCCCAGCCCTTTTCTTCTGATGGGTCTAGACGACAGCCCGTGGCCCCACGTTTGAGAACCGGATCTCTTCAACTTAATGAACCGTGTCTTGCAGTTAATGTACGTCGTTACACAAACCTTGGAAGCAACTGTCCTTGTCTGCGATTGAACTGGGCAATTCGGTAAGCGACCGCCACTCCTTTTACCTCTTGATCCGGTTGAGCGTCAACTTTCAGCAGACCCATAAACCAAGTGGAATATTTGCATGTCCATTGCAAACGTAGGTCAGTGGATCTTTGACGGAATGACTACGCCTCTGCTTTTAAGCACGTTTCATTTAGGCTGGCAGTCTTGCAGATAGCCCTACATCGGAGTGACCTCTTTTGAGGCGAATGCTCAGAACGTCTACGAATATAAAGGGCAGTCGAAACCCGACGAGGATTATGGGTCAGGTCGGAAGAACGGTAATTTAATCACAGCTATGTTGTGTATTTTTCATTCCAGTGTATTCGTTATGCACGACATTTAGGAAGCTCCCGTCTTTAAGGTATTGGTGTTCGTGTACTGGCTGGCCGATTCCAGTTGCCGCGTAGTCTAAGGTATGGTTGTGCGGCCGCTAGCTTGCAGGTAGTGCGGGTTCGAATTCCGCCGGGGGCATGGATGCCTGTCTGTTGTGTGTGGCGCCAGGTAGCGGTCTCTGCGACGGGCTGATAACTTATCCAGAGGAATCCTACCGAGTGTGGTGTGCCTGAATGTGATCGCGAAGCCTCGATAATGAGGAGGTCCTGGCCCACTATGGGCTGTTGGTCCATGAAGTAAAGTTTACTTGTTAGTAATCAGAGAGTTCCCGATTCATTCCTGATCGCTGTTACTAGCCTCCCCAGATGAAATGTATGACGTTTCGTGTGATTACATGAGTGGAGCCAGTTTCTGAACCGGCCTGTATATGAAGTACACCTCAGATTAAGGAATTTTCGAATAGACCCTGGAAATAGGATGACTGCTTGTAAGCTTCACAACCACAGGCCATAATCTAATCGTTGATAAGTAACTACTGACAGAGCGTGGTACTGTAACGTATAGTCGTAATACTGACGAACTCTTGTTGATAATTTTAGGTCAGAAGTAAACAAGAATGTGGTTACTAGTTACAGAATTCGTTCGGGCTCCTGAAAGGTGGGGGAGGGGGGGGGGAAGAGATATGTAACTCCACGTACAATGCAGTTTTTGTATGTACTGTTTGTTACTGGTCAGTTATATTGAATAGGTCATGTGTGTTGTTTAATCCTTGGTAATTTCACGGCAGAAATTTTCTGATAATTGCAGGTATTCAGTATACATTAAGTTCGTCGGACGTAACTTCCGAATGTCGCATCTTCGCCATATTTGTAGGTGTTGACTTAATATGTGTGTGTGTGTGATTGTTATTTAGCGTCATACCAGATTTAACACGCCTCATTGCAGTGTTTTATGCGTTACCTAGGTGAAAACGAAAGCTAAATAAAATTTTATTTTAATTCTACGAAGGTATTTCGTTAAGAAAAGTGTCTCTCCCTCCGGATTTGCCTTACATCCGCGCCCACGCCGTAGGTTCGCGTATCCGCCAGGCTGCCATTAACGACTGTAGGAAACTGTGGAGTACGGCGTGCGGGTGGCCTTCTAGTGGAATATCGTTCGTAATGCACCAACAAATTTAACACCGAAGAGTTGTACGCTCTGCCCACACTGTATCTATGTGTTTTGTATTTATCTGAGGAAAAACCAGCGACTTGTGCCACGTACATCATAAACTGATTGGTTTTTATAACCGAGATGAAAAGTGTTTACTGCGCGGTACGGACTGGGTCTTTAAATAAAGCAGTCTGCGCTGCGTCTTTAAAGGGTTAAGGAAGGAGACTAGACTGAAAAGTACGAAGAAACATATAAGTGAATGAAGGAATAATAATAATAATAATTATAATAAAAAAGGAAAAAGCTGCAGTATTCTTATAATTCCTGCATTTCATCTGCTCGTTACGTGGATGTTGAGGCTGTATGCTTCGCGTATACACGTTGCGCTAAACAAGCATTCGAATTACGCACGTTTCGCGTACCCACACGGCAACGCTATCACGATTTCACATTTTCTTGCTTCATCGTTGTGAAGACGGAGTATTCTCATAGCAGCAGTTTAGTCTTTCCTGCTGTTACATAGCCGACGTACGTTATTTTGCTTTATTAAAAATTCTGTGATCTGAGGAAATTGATAACAGTGCACCATTGTAGGATTACGTAAGATATGTCAGGTAGGAGCTGTGTGGCGTGGTAAGGGGCCCGTATTTCGGGGACCCTGCTGTAGTGGTAATAAGGAACAGGACCGGTGGCTGAGTTAGAGGGCTGAAACTTGCATATCCGAATTGAGCGTTACATGCAGTTTTGTTCCGGATGCTCAAGAGAATATAACGAGCTTTAATTATAGGATTGATTATGATTCCAACTGTAGCAAGCATCTCCCGAATCGGAGTGGTTGCAGGGTTTTCCCGAATTTAATCTGCCCGCAGTTTTATAGTCCACCGTTTTCACTTTTGCAATGGTTTATTATTTATAAAGGGCCCACGTTGGGATCCATATATGAATACTTGGCAAGCCACTAGGATGTCATATTATTTAATGTGTATTTTTAGTTTAAGATTGGCGGAATTGGGCTGAAACCGAATTCGGATCGCATGCCGCCCCAATTAGACGACCCGAGTTTTTAGGATCCCGACGTTGCTCTAGTTCGCAAATTGCGCGGAAGGAAAGATGATGTCTAGTAAAATGCGTATGTAGTAATTGGACTGACACTGTCAGCCTGATGCCCGTACTAATTGGGACCTAGTTCGTAAGTATGGTAGTTTAATTAGGATTCAGGCTGGTGGAAGGTAACCGATTCGGTTGATTTTCTTGTTATATCTTTTTTGCTTAATCATTCCACGCTCTTTCCATTATTGGTTTAGTGGGAAACCGTATCGTAAACCCATAAATCCTATAGCGCTGCCAGCCTTTTGTTTATGTGAAGTTTATCATAAGTGTGTAGGCTGTATATCAGCTGCAAACATTATTTAATTTTGAATCAGATGTGACTGTGATTATGTACGATGGATTGGGAACAGTTGTACAGAAATCGGTCATGGTCTTTTTCAAGGCCGTGTCTTGGCATTCATGTAATTGAATTAAAACGAGGAAAAACAGTAAGGATGGTTGGTGTCCTTGTGGAAAGTTAGATTTGACCATTCCGAATACAAGCCTTAGTCACATAGTCACCCGGAGAAAACAAAGAGAGCGAGCACGTTATATATGTGCGATACTACTTCGGCATTGTTAGTTAAGGACACACGCCTCGGGTTTAATGTCTCTGTCCTTCCACACGTCCATATGTGTCTAAACCTTAAGTACATTGCCCCATCGACTCGCATGTATTGCATACTAACGCTGTATATCCACACATCCAGTTTTGTGTTGTGATTGTTGCCCCCTTTTTGTCATTAAGTGTGAATAACTTGGCGAAAGAATTTAAAACTGCAGATCCTTAATTTTCTTCTGTTCCGTATTATACGTGTGCACTAATATGGTGTTTCCCAAACTTTTGTCGTTAAACAACCCCTAAAATATTTTTGTATCCCGAGGAACTCCTACCAATGGAAACAGACACAGTACAGCTACAGTACATTTACGAATGTAACCTGATATTCAAATTGGCCTAAACAAAACCAAGAGGCAGTGTGTAGCGCGCGGAAATTACTCCAGTATTGCCAGTTTCCGTACAAAAAATAATCCGCTATATTTGCAAACGTATGTGGAATTTTTCGCCATATTTCGACTCTTTATTTATTTATTACACCATTTCTCGCGGAACCCCAAACTATGTTTTGCGGAACCCTGGTTGGGAAGCTCTGCACTAATGGAATGTGTGAAACAACAATTTGCGAAAGATTTACCCATCCTGTGAACTGGTGACGGTAAAATGGATCCATTTATCCCAGCTTCGTTATTCTTGTAAGTGTTGTGAATACGTTATATATCATGTCCGTGAACCTGTTGACGTTGACCTATTTTCTATGAAACTTGTTGCCAGTTTGTTACGAATTGTTCAACTAGTTCTATGCCAATTTGTGATACTAATTAGCCTGTCATAACTCTGAATCCCAAATTTATAGATTTTAAATATTTACCCTTCAAATGCCGTAGTGGCGGCTATTCGAACAGCCTGAGTGGGAGCGACAGTAGCGGCACTGAATACGCGTTCCTACAGTTTTGTGTAACACAAAACATCGAAATAGCAGCTGGTGTAGCGTAGTCGGTGTAGCTACTCGCCACGAGCTGGGAGGTCTGGAGTTCAAACCATGTTAGGCCGAAATTATCCGGACCAGTTCAGAACGGCCCCGAGGCCCACCCAGCCTTCTGTGCAATGGGTACCGGCTTTCTTTTCGCAGGGCCATAGCGGTCGGAGCGTGGCGTTGACCATCCATCCCCTTATGGAGACGAGGTTGCTTATGGGTAGAACTGAACCTCTGTCTGCCCCTCAGTGCCTGTTTGGTACTTTACGGGACAGCTTTTACCTTATGTCATGGAAATGTATATTACAGTTATTTGGGAATTTGGGATGTTAAACAATATGGCAGATTTGTGAACTCGGTCTTTAGCGTTCTGTTCTTGTGGCGACAAGGTTTTTTTTTTTTTTATTTTTGGTACAGATTATAAATATAATAGTGCTAAAGTTGGTGTTGTGTATGTTACGGCATTGGGCCGGACGTTTCGCACTGAACTTGATTAAATAAATCGTATGGTCTAGTTAGTAATACGTAGCATCTGTTAACTTCAAGGGTCAGTCATTGAAATAAACACGCCTTCCATATATGGATAAAGAATGTGAAAGGAAATGTGCCCCGTGTTTACCCTCACTAATGTGTAGACCCACAACCAGAGGGACCTAGGCTTGTGTAATATGTAGTGACTAGGCTACGGGCTGGAGGCTGGAGCAGGACATTTTTCTGTACTGAAGAGCGCAAGACTAGCTTGTAGGACCAAACCAGCCTTGTTTCTGTTTAGTGGGTGCCGGGAGCTGTTTCCCCGGCGATACAGCGGCCGGGCCGTGAACCTGACCATTGTCCTGCATCTGATGCCGAGATCAAGAATGCGTGGGACTATGCCTCCACTCCCCATGGGCCATCATGGTATGCACAGCTTTACCATTATCCACATTTAAAGACAGAAATAATAGCCTTAGCTGGAGGGAGGTATTTTGCTGCCAATGAGAGCAAGTAGCCTCCGTTTGGCGATGTTGTCACCCGAAATTACTTGGCGCAATCTCCGCTTGTGTTTAGAGTGGGTGATTTCTGTAAGAGTTTAGAGGAGTGTCAAGTTCCACAGTCGCATTCATATTTGTACTTTTAAACTACAGTATAGCAAACCCTCGCCGTGCGCTGGGGTTACCTTCTAGAAAAACCGCTCGAAAGGGAAAATCGTCATGGGCGGAGTTAATACTTTGTGGGAATAATGGGGTTAGGGGAACCAAACACACAAGAACGCTGATATTTTGTAAATCAATGATCAATCAACGCGAAAACTGCTGCTGTTGTTGTTTACTGGAAAGACGTTTGTAATTCTGGCCGAAAATTGTGACAGCGCTACGCAGAATGCATGGCGGTGGAGGAGACAGAAGTCTTAGTTAAGAAAGAAGTGATTTTCGATTGCTGTATATCCTTTTGCATCTCCTTATGCGTGTCCATATGCACCACCTTTTATGGTGCCATGACAGCCTGCGTATTGTGTTTAAATCTCAGGTCTTCTATCAGGACGTGATCGACTAAGACATCCACAACCCGCAGGCCCTGTTTCAGTACACTGCTAGTCCACTGACGCATCTTTACAACAGTGTCAGAATCTTCTTTATCTTCTGGTTCACTGAATGCTTCCAGCTGTTAAAGGTCTTCTTCAATTAACTTAGCAGTGTGATACGCGAGAACTTCCTGGATATCGACCTCCTCACATCTGGGAATCTGTCTTCTATAACTTTAAGCATGAACACGAGGATGTTACTTATTACATTCCACTCTGTGGGGAGTTGCCGGAAGTCGTTAAGGTCTTCAGGCCATTGCTTCTACCAGCAACCATTCAGCTCCGTGGACTGCAGCTCACCCATGGACTGCTTTATATCTTCTAGCTGTGTTGTCAGTAATGTACGATACCCAGCATTCACTGACAAGAAGCTTCTCCCCACTTCCATCAGGTGTGCCGCGGAAGGTGAGGCGAGTTTTGTCGGATGAAAGATCCCCTGGTTGAGCGGCTGCAGGAGTGATGTGGAGGTGTTGGACAGATACTCGACTTCGATTTTGGGATTAGCAAGACCAAGAATCTGCGGATTCCCTGGGTCATTATGAAGGACAGTTTTTAAGTCAGCCCTTATTCGCATGGCCTTCTCCTTCACCTCATCACCACAGACTGACTAGCATTTCTGTGTCTGAAATTCAGTCACACTCACAAGATCCTTTCCGTCTTTTCCGACAAAGGGGTCACGACGACATGCACAAGAAATTTTCGCACTGGATGCAGCCCTAACCTTGACCGCTTCCCCTAATCTCTTCATTTTCTTCATGAAACGAATCGTTCATACCATAATGGCTTTTGGCCGCAGCATTGCTCATTCCCCCTAACAGAGACATCACTTTCCTATTTATCCCTAATATTTTCATCAACACGTTCATAACCCCTTACCAGACACCGTTAAAACAAGGACAGCAGTTATAAAATTGCGAAAAGTACAATCTAACTACATTCCTTATCGCGCGATATCTGGGTAGCTGCTGAGTGAGTTCGGTGGGCGGGCCGGCCTCACAAGCGCGACCGCGAATGTGTGAGGGACCTACACCGCGATGGTCGAGTTTTGCCATGACAGTTCTTCGCGAATAAGCGACACTGCAATGAGCGAACCCGCGAACGGGGAGGGTATGCTCGTAACGTCTACCTTTGACGTGGGAGTACTCTTTTCCTTGAAGACGCTGGTGTACATTGGTATTGGTACCTCGCCTTTGAGGGACTGCGAAAATGAGAGGGTGTTGTATGTGCAGCATGGCCAACTTAATAAGGTAAAGCACATCTCTGTTCAACTGAGCGTCGCCACGACATGCACACGTGATGGGGAGTGTACGTGTAGCTCCACGAATTCTTAACCTGGGCACTAGATTAAGGTGAGTGGTCGCCTTCATGCCTCGGCCATCGCAACCCCGAAGTTCGAGCGCCCGATACCCGTTGTATAAGAGCTTGGTGTGCCCAGAGGCGTTCTGGACGCTACCATGTTGATAAGCATATATGAAATCTGAATTTTTCTTGTTGTCGTATGTATGGGTTATGGCACCGTGCAGTCTTGTAGGTACTAACGTTTGGGAGGAACATGCTTACGTTATCTGTTAGCAGATCAGACATGATGCTGAAGCCGCTATATGGGTCGTTCGTTTGGAGCGCTGAATTGTTTAACGTTTGCAACACGTGGAAGTGGTTATATATTTAGTCCAAAATATCTTCACGTGGACGGATTAGTTATCTTTGATGAACACCATGGTGCAACAGGTTGTTGCAAATAGAAGGGAGATGCATTTGCGTATTTTTCTGTGGTATACTATAAAGTAACAGTTCGCACTCTTCCCAGAAGATGGCACATGCATACGTATCGGTTTGGAAGAAGAGACTATCATAGGATATGTACAATCCACAATAGATTTACGAAGTTAGAATGCGGTATCACTCGTCGACAGAAAGGACGTAACGCGTGAACGTAATCCATTACTCTCGATCACCACGACGAAGAGGTTAAAATTAATTTTGCGAATTTTTCCAAACGATAGCTCTAATAGTTAACATATAAGAACTGACTTTATTGATTCTGAAGTTATTTATTCCATGCATTTTGAATCACTGTTTTTATTCAAGTACCAACTAAATGCACGTACAATATCTGATTCAACAACCACTCTACTCCGACATTTTTTGACGTAGCCATGCCATCTTAAGGGACTACATGCCAAGTTTGAAACCATAGATAGTAACATGCATTACATCTGTGAATTTCACACCAATTAATAAATTCTGCTGCTAACACCTTTTGTATGGAGATAATATTTTAATTTTCTAATTTCATACATCAGTTGTATTATAACACATTTAAATGGAAAATATTTAAAATCTACAATATGATTAAATATAATACACTGAATTGTGGCAGTACGTATTTCAACATCTATTGGAGTTGTCGATCCAAGAATATTTACATCCAAGTTTAACTAAATTTTGATCTGTTTACTGGACACAGTGCAAACTGGGTCGAGGACTACAATAGATATATTGCCACAAAGTAGTGTACTGTACCTAAGTGTATTTTAGATTTTAAATATTTTACATTTAAACGTGGCGTAATAGATTCATGTATAATTCCATATGTTAGAAAATTCACATATTTTATCTACATACAACATGGTTTTAGCAGCACCATGTACCGATGGTTGTGAAATTCATAGTTGTAATCCACTTTACTGTCAACGCTTTTAAACTTGGCATGTTCTACCTGATGATGTCGTGGCTATGACAAAACATGTCGGAGTAAAGTGATTGTTGTACCACGTATTGTGTGTGTATTTAGCTGGTACTTAAATGAAAATAGTGACTTAATTGAGTGTGGTAGAAGTTTGAGTGGGTAATATCGGAATGGCACTTTTTCGGATGCACACAAATCTTGGCTGGGTTACCAGCTCTCATGAGTGCCGGTTTTCGTAGTTCTGATCTATTATCCTGATGAATGTAGGGATTAGTACCTTGAAGTAGGCCGCGGTTGTCTTCCATTTCTGTTCCACTTATCTACCCGTTACTTTACACGTCATTTAATATGAAATTCACCACAAAGAGCGGAATCCGTCTTGAGATGTTAATAGTTCCCTACTTGGTCGTGATTTCCCATAATTCATATAACAACGAAACCTGAAGGATCATTTCATTTCTCTCTCTCTCTCTCTCTCTCTCTCTCACACACACACACACACACACAAAAACCAACACTGAACCTTATCCTGAATCAATTTCCGTCCAGTGTTCACTTCATAACCTATTTCTTTAACATCCAATCTAATATTAGCCTGCCCCATACGCGTAGATCTACCCAGTGGCACCCTGCTTTCACATTTTACAACTAAAATTCGGTGTGAATTTGTCATTAGAATACGTTCTGCTTGCCATGCTCATCGTACGTGATTTATTTGACCATCGTAATATTTTTTTATATGAGTGTCGTGTGAAGATTATTATTGTTCGTTTGCAGATCTGTCTTTCTGCACCCTGGTGCTACGTCCTTTTTCTCTCGGCCTGTCTGTCTGCAGTTAAGTATGGGTGTTCCTCGGTATACGAACATTTAATTCGCGAGGGTTCGCTTTTACGTACAACAATAATTTGTACCATTTTTCAACAACGAACAAGTTTTCACGCTTACCAGGAAAATGGTTTAAGTACAAAATACCCGAAAGGAAGAGAAAGTTATTTTTGGCGTTGTCTCTTATTACGTAATTGCTTTTATGTTATTGTTTTTCGTTTTTTTAAATGAAAATGATACGAACAATGACGAAATATGTAGAGAGTAGCTTGGATGGAAAAGTACCTGTGCGTCGCTAGGTATTGTACAGTACTTTACACCGATAATTACATGAGTACTATCGTTGATGGCAGTTATCACCAGCTGCTGTGGTCAGGTTGTTTCGAGTTGAGTGATTATATTGTATTGTATTTAGGGAAAAGGTTGCTGATTTTTTTTTTTTTGTTTTCAGGAACCAGTTATAATTTTTACCATTTAAATTAATAGAAATAAGGATTTCGATTTACGAATTTTTACCTAACGATTAGTTTTCTGGGCATCATTTAACTTCGCAAACAGAAGGGTAGCTGTAGTTCGATAAATCAGTTCACCGATGTCTGATGGCAGATTGCAGTGACGTAATTCGAATTATAGTTTCTGTGTGCGTCAGTGTTCTGGAACACGACACTACGTAACTGTATTTTTTGCTTGTTTTTGACGCTGAAGGAATGTTGCGTCAGCAACGAACTTGAAAATGTTATGAGTGACGTAACTGTCGCCTGTCGCAGTGTGTGTTTATGTATCCGTGCAGAGTACGGTGTCCCGCAGAGGCGTAGAGCTTAAAGGCTGCCCCAGACCGGCGCGAAATATTCGCAGCGACAGCGAAACCTTCGCTGCGAATTTTGTCGTGGACTGGAACGTACACGGCGACAAGTGGCAGTCCCCACACTGGCGCGAAAAAATCGCGCAGGCGT
>Ga0123357_10009073_pt1 | contig 12510 bp, 9 predicted proteins | sample TergutEmb28metaG_FD_89873 | JGI IMG/M metagenome (GOLD analysis project Ga0123357, IMG submission 89873) | Embiratermes neotenicus P4 segment gut microbial communities from Petit-Saut dam, French Guiana - Emb289 P4 | ecosystem: Host-associated > Arthropoda: Insects > Digestive system > Gut ... | reverse complement strand
TTAACGGCCGAAACATGTTGAGCATTGAATGAGTATTGAATAAATAATAAAATAAGTGGCATCAAGTTGGTTTTTTCTCTTTACTCAACTATAAAGATGATGCACGGTCCCATAAACATAAGATAAGTCTAGTAGATTAGTTGAAATGAGCACTGCATATGCCATAAAGGACTCCCTGAGAATGGCCTATTAAGTCGGGCCAAAACATGTCAAAGAACCAACCGACAATAAATAGTATAGTGCAACAACATGGCATTGAATTTGTTGAACGTAAATTTATGTAGTCTACAAAGAAACACTGTTAAATTACAATATGAGAGTGGACAATTACAACCTCACACAATATGCTCTTCAGTACAGAGTAAGAGATAAGGAAGAGATCTGGCTGTTCAGGGATATTGTGCAGTGTATAATGGTAATTCCTTGCCAGTGTTTCAGGACAGCATACTGGTTCCATCTTCAAGGGCCAAGAAACTTGGATGTCTTGACCTTTGAAAATGGGACCAATAGGTTGTTCTGAAATGTCAGAAAGGAATTACCGCTATATGCTGCGTAATATCCCAGCAGAGCACAGATCATGTATACATTGTGGTAGAAGCCTGAAGTCATGCACAAAATAAGGAACCAAAAAGAAACAATGCAATGAGTGCGCAGTATGATTATGTGACGTGTCTTCTTCATGGTTTACAGAATCAACCCACTGAAGTTACAGTCACCTCAAAGGAAGATAGAGGCCTTTCTGGCAAGAGATCACAATTTAAAAGAATCAGCTCAACGTGCGTTTGTTTCTTACATGAAGTCTGTATTTCTTATGAGAAATAAGAAAATATTCAATGTACATGCACTGGACACGGATTCATTTTCAAGGTAAGAATTAAAACACAAACTCTGCTGTTTGCAGCCTAGAAAATATTTCACATTTTGTTAAACTGAGAATACTATTTGTTTACAACTGGCCAGTGGACGTCCATCAAAAGGAATTCTGTTTCTTTCAAAATTTGTAACTGTTTAAATTTCTCAAAACATGTTACCTTATTTGAGGTATTAACCTGGCATTTGCCTTGAAGGACTAAGGAGGTGCATGAATATCCTCAGTGTAGCCAGCCATTGGGTTGAGATTTAAATTCAGGACCCCGTGAGTATGCGGCATAAATGCTGACCACTTGGCTGGTAAAGTACGTAGTTAAGTAAATTTTTAAATAATTTACATATGTACAACATTTAAAATATTTGAACGCATAACTATAACATACCTAAAATATGGCACCTATTGCAAATTGTAACACAACTCAAATATGGCATTTAGTGCCAAACCTAAAAATAAGCTGAGGGTGTTCGAGAATAGGGTGCTGAGGGAGATATCTGGACCTGAGCAGGACAGGGTAACAGGGGACTGGAGAAGACTACATAATGAGGAGCTGAATGATCTATACTTTACACCAAGTATAATTTGGGCAATCAAGAAGAGTGAGATGGGTGGCGCATGTGGCACGTATGGAAGACAGGAGAAGTGCATACAGGGTTTTGGTACGGAAACCTGAGGGAAAGAGAACACTTGCAAGATATAGGCTTAGATGAAGGGTTATATATTGAAATGGATCTTTAAGAAGTGGGATGGTCAGGCATGGACTGGATTGATCTGGCTTAGGACAGGGACAGGTGGCAGGTGCTTGTGAATGCGGTAATGAGCCTTCGGGTTCCATAAAATGCAGGGAATTTCTTGACTAGCTGAGGACCTGTTAGCTTCTCAGGAAGGACTGTGCTCGATGGAGTTAGTTTAGTTTAGATAGTTAGTTACTCGGTTGATTGGTTGGTTGGTTGGTTGGTTGTGTGGTTGGTTGGTTAGTTAGTTCCACTTATAATACATCTAAAATATGGCACTTAGTGTCTAAAACATATCTGTATTAAGAATTAAAACTTCCTGATGCAAAAAATCTTCTAAAAACTAGAATAAAATGTGTCCTTTACACAGAAAACACACTTTGTCTGTCCATTGCTACATCTTAGAGTATCCTGTTCTTTTTTCTGTGGTAAGTGGTACAGAAACATGCTGAAGAAGCACAGGTTCACAGATTTCAGCATAAGCATATCGCTGTACTTTTCTCCTACAATGGGGCAGGAGAAGATGAATTTATTAATATATTTGCATTCTTTGCTCTGAGTTCACAAAGTGGATCCATAATGAGAGGTCACTTCCCACTTTTTTGTGTTTTATGCCCTAGAAAGAGAACTATTTATATTCATTTTTCAGATCTTTAGGGTTGGCAATACCACCAAGAATCAGGTTTCTGCAGAGACTACAGAAACAGCAAGGAGGGCAGACACCAAAAGCTGAGTACGTGGCAAAGAATTCAGATTCCAGCAGTCTGCATAATTTGAGTGAAGTGGACCCTCAGGAGCTGAACACTAACAGCAACTTAAGCTCAGATGAACAAACAGAGGAAGAGCAGGACACTGCACTGAAAAAACAGCCATTCTCCTTTGGGAACGGTAAGACAGTGTTTGCACATGTCTGTTAGAGTGTTACATTGCAGATTTAACATGCGGGGATTTTGACAGTTCCTTGTAAAATTCTCAAGTGTCATATTTCGTGCAAATCCATTCAGCCATTGTTGAGTTTGTACATACACAGATGGACAGACAGTTTTAGTATGCGCCACACAGAGAAACAGACGTGCCTAAAATCGATGACACAGCATATGCCATCAAGATATGTAATTCTTATATGAAGCATTGGATATTGTGTATAGTTGATAAATTACAGTTGAAAAATAATTTTTAATTCTGAGCATCATACTGTTTTTACCATTCTTTAGGTTTGTTGTCACTGTACTTGTTCTTAACAAGTTAGGAAGTGCATGCAAAACAGCAGTTCCAATACATGTTTTTATTTTTTTATTTATCTCCCCCCTTAAGACTTCTTGTGTTCTTATAATAAAACCAACTAGATGTACTAATTTCTCAAATTTATTTTTGGAATAAAACTCCACGTGTTTCGGACAGTTCCTCTGTCCATCATCAGGAGTTTTGCACTGTACATACAGCAATGGTATATGTCATACAGGTTTTGCTGACAGCTTGCAGTTCTGTCTTGATCCTGCTCTCAAGCTGTCAGCAAACCTGTATGACACATACCATTGCTGTATGTACAGTGCAAAACTCCTGATGATGGACAGAGGAACTGTCTGAAACATGTAGAGTTTTATTCCAAAAATAAATTTGAGAAATTAGTGCATCTAGTTGGCTTTATTATAAGAATATACCATGATGCATGGTCATCTGAATGTCAAAAACTAATAGTGTTATAACATGACAGCACTAAAAATCCATTTGTTTAATCAAGACTCACAGAAAGAAGTTACTGATAATAAAGTATAGGTTTAATTTTGCTGTAAAAGTTTTGTTCAAATCATTTTTAATTCCAATTAACACTTAACAAGTGAAACTTAAGATGTGTGTGGAATCACGTGTAAGTTTTCATATCGTGCCTGCTGCTGTTGAACCGTTTTAACCAAAATGGGAATGACAAATTTTAGTAAAACTCCATAGTAAGAAATTTCATGAAATTCATTTGCCTTTTCTCATATTGGTACCTGCAAGCAGGTAGGCAGGCCAAGGGACGGAAAGACAGACAAGCAGGGCAAAGCTAATAGGCACATGGTTGCACCATTGTGAGTATGGCAAAGAGTGAACAAGTCTGTGACACCTGTGCACCCATACTCTTTGTGTCTGTCTCTTGATTTTTGGCTAGATATCTTGTAGATGGCTTTGCATTCATTATCCCTAAATTTAACTGGGATGCATTCCTTGAAAGCATGGTCATATTTTGGGGAAAATTTCCTATAGGACTACATATTACACCTATAATGGGAGATGAGTTGTTGAAGATATCTTGTAGATGGCTGTGCATTCATTGTCCCTAGATTTAACTGGGATGCATTCCTTGAAAACGTGGCCATATTTTGGGGATAATTTCCTGTAGGATTATGATTACACCTGTAATGGGAGATGAGTTGTTGACCAACCAGAAAAATTTTATGAACTTTCCTGTTGAGGTACCTAATTGTACCTTAATATTAACATTGTTACCATATTGTTATTTAACAGTAATATGCATTGAATATTAAATAAATGCAGCTCTTCTGTGTATCAACTTCATCTTACTGGACATGAATTTTCAAGTGTAAGAGGGAAACATTTTTGTTCCTAGAAGGAGAGGGGGTGGCCTGGTTAGCTCAGTCGGTATAGCAGCTGACTACGGGCTGGATGGTCTGGGATCGAATCCCCTGGGACCCACCCAGCCTCCTGTAAAATGGGTACCGGGTCTTTCCTGGGAGTAAAGTGTGGCTGGGGCATGCTGCTGACCACTCACCCCCTTCTAGTGCCGCAGTCATGGAAGAGTAGAGCTATACCTCTACCCACCCTCTGGGCCACACCGGGCCTGTAACGGGATCACTTTACCTTTTTTTAGAAGGATAGGGGACTGGCAAAACACTTGGTTTGGGCAAATGTTCATCCACACAAACTACTACATTCTGAAGTCCTGTCTGCAGATTTGACCACCTCTCTTCGTTGAATTAATGTATATTAAATTAATATACATTAATTCAACCAAGAGAGGTTGCCATCACAGCCCATTTGCACATGCTGTGATGGTAACAATCAAACAGATAAGTTTGTTGGATATGAAATGATTGAATCTTGGAGGTCACCTATATATAAATAAAACAATCTCAAACCATTAGCCAGATAAATCATGGTAGGTATAACAGAAGCCTATTACTGGCTTAGTTGGCTCAGTGGCATGGGAAGGGCTAGAATAAATTCAATATGATGTTGTCTTTGTTTATATTAATGTGGAATTTTAACTTGCAGATGAGAGTGACAGTGAACTGGATATACTGAAAGTAAAACGTAGAGACCATGAGTTAGAAATTGAAATTCCACCACCAGAGGAAACTGTCTGTCAGAGTTCAAAAAAGAAGGTCATTACAAAAGTGGCTTTGGCAAAGAAGATTCTTAAGAAGAAGATTGTGGCTAACAAGAAAACATTATTTGATAATGAAGGAGAGGTACATAGTCTTAGAATTTCTTGTTCTTAAGGTGATGAATGTTAAGTGCCCCCGATAACACAGTGTCATACAAATAAGAAGGTAGAATTTATCCCTGTGCTTAATTCTTGAGGTGAATGGTCAGCTTAATACCCTGACCATTTTATACTTGAGAGAAGAAGCCCCCAGTACCCAATGGAGATGGAGTTGCAGAACTCATCTGGATGCTCTGAAGAAGAGAGAAACTTCTTGCCTCTTCTGTGAATCAAATTTCATTTCTTCAAATATGTTGCCAGTATAAGAGACAGATAAAATGGTGCCAGCTGACTAGTCGCTATACTCACTGAGCTATTCCAGCTTGTACAGCAGTTTCATAAGAATTTTTATTTCAGGCTGTGTTAGACCATGCAAAGGAAAAAGTTTCAAGTCTAGCCAGAGAATATGAATCAGAGATCAAAGGTGGAATTGACATTGAGGAAGCAAAGCGAGTTCTGAGAGAGGAAGACAAGTATGATAAGCAACGTTTCAGAGACAAGATCAAAGCTAAACACAGGTAATTTTCAAACGTTCAGCCATGTTTTAACTAACACCTCCATTTATGGTCTGTTATATTTTGTGAGCCATTGTCTGCTTGAGCGCCAGTGTGTGGAGTCCCTTTCTGAAGTGGGACACATGGCAGACTCCATTGCTCCCAGTGTTAGCATGACTGCCAGCAGAGAGAACCTGCAGAGCCTCATAACTTGTCATGCTACTGAGTTATCATGGCTCATATATATATTGTATTACCAGTTCTTAGCAGCCTTATATACTATTGTCATTGTATCTTATTGTTTCTTCAGGGAAGAAAAACTGAAGTTAAAGAAAGCAAGGAATCCACAAACAAAACAAGCAACATCTGCAGTTGAGGAGGACCTTTACAGTGAAGATGATGGTGAGAAGAGTGACGTGGACCTGTCCTGGCTACCAGACCCAGACAAAGTTTTTCCTCCAAAGGATGAGGGTGCTGAAGATTCCGATAGGAGTGAACTGTCCGTTGCAGGAGGAGGTAGTGATGCTAACAGCAGTGATGATGACAGTGAAGATGGTGCTGACAGCTGCAGAGAAGAGGAAGAGCAGAGGCACATGTAAGATACTGACTACAGTGAATCCAAATTTAAGGACTATTTTTTGTACTGGGTTGAAAAATCAAGTGTAGGAAAATCTGAAATTGAAATCCGTTAAGTGGAAGACCATCATTGCACCTTTGTGTCTGACATAACTTGCTGCTGTGGACACTTTATTCTCTCTTGTGTGAGGTTTTTGTAATTGTTAACTTACAAACAATATCTTGTACATAGTTTGTAGACATATTCATAATCCATATATATATCCTTAAAGCACATACTTATATAATACAGTCTAGGATTCCATCCAAAGTCATTTCCTAGTGACTTTGAGGTGATTAACACTTTAAAGACAAAAGTTATCCTGTATGATATTAAAAGATTCACTGCCTACTGTGCAGTAAACACACTCAAGTCTCAGTTATAAGAACCAGTCACTTAATGTTGTATAGGGAAGTAATCACTGTTTGTTCTGAGATCCATTCAAAACAGAAAAATGTGTCTGTGGGCAGAATATAGAATTGTTACACTGTTAAATCTGGTGGTATCTGAAGTAACCACTGGATGTTAAAAGAGGAATAAAATGTGAAATTACATGTACTGACAACGGTGTATCTTATAAGGGTTATGAAAATTGTGTTTACTGAAATGTCTCTATTTGCACAGTATTTCAGTTAGCAGGCAGCAGAAATATACAAACTATATACACCAGTTTAGAAAAGAAACCATGTACTAACTAGTTCACACTCTTGTCACACATTTTCTTTAAAAAAATGTAGCACATTCACAGAAAGTTGAATTGAAACAAATAAGACTTTGTTCCCTCATGACAGCTGAACATAACATGACAGTTTTCATTAAGTCTGACCGCAGTCCATATTTTATTATATCAGATGGAATGAATCAAGTATAAATCAGTAAGTATAACAGGACAGGTGGGTCAGGTAGCTCAGTCGGTATAGCGACTGACTGCAGGCTGGACGGTCCGGGATTGAATCCTGCTGGGGACGAGATTTTCTGCCTGTCCAGACCGGCTCTGGGGGCCCACCCAGCCTCCTGTACAATGGGTACCAGGTCTTTCCAGGGGGTAGAGGCGGCCGAGGCATGGGGCTGAACCCCCACCCCCATCTAGTGCCGCGGTCATGGAAGAGTAGAGCTATACCTCTGTTCACCCTTAGGGTCTTCATGGCTTATGAAAAGGGTCAAACCTGCCTATATCAGGACAGTGTCAGTCATAAGCCTCAAGACTTGAGATGCTTTCAGAACAAGTAACATTGCATCTTCTTAGGGTGACCAGCCACATAATTTCAGAACAGAAAACTTAAGTCCAAATTGATGCTGCTGGTCATTATATGCTTTATGAAATACTGCAGACATCAAACATAACTTGACTGTAGCCAGACCCAGCTGTGTTTGAAGTTTGTGATCTGTAGAGTTGTGCGTGCAGTTTGAATTACTGTAACTTGTTTTTGTCTGTAGGTGCCTTCCAACGAAGAGGAGAAAATCATCAGACACTACTGTAAGAAAAAGACTACGAGAAGAGTGGGTGTTGGATACTGGTCTGTCATTACAAGAAGATGAAGAGCTGGCATTGCACCTGTTGAAGAATATGAGATAAATTTGTGAACTGTAAGAGTGGAAGCAATAAAACAAGTTCTTTTGAAATATGTATGTTCTCGCGTAACTACTACATCCATCTATTCAATTACTCCCTCCTGTGATTCATTAATTATAAAATGAGGGTTGGGAGGGAGAGAGAATGCATCTACCAGAGGGAACTTCACATATGTAAATATGAGAGACATTTAACCCAACAGGCATTTGAGCTTATTACATTTCCATAATATTTTTGTGTATTTGTGTCCATCAGCATTCTGATGAGGATAAATGGAATTCCACTTGTAATTGCCCCCACTTCAGAAGTTAGTTCCTTTATGCTTTCTGGTTAAGGGTTCATGAAGATAGTTGAGATCTGATCTGGGAACCCAACAAATACACACAAAGATATTTATTACTACAGCAGTGGGCTTGGTACTTGGCAGAAAAATGACCCTAAAGCAATTGACAAGGATGGAATGACAATGGGATGTTTTGTTTAATATTGTTGTTGGATGTCAAAGAAAGAGTAGAGCTGTACATTATTCCCCCTCTGGGTCTTCCAGGCCTGTTCTAGGGTGAACTTTACCTTATTGCTGTCTGTACACACAAGGCACAAATTTTGAATTTCCATAATTTTAGTCTGTAAGTTAACCTTAGATTTCCTGTTATTATAGCTAGTAGGTTATCTTAAGTTTCGGGTCACTATATATGAAAAGGGCCATCTGGTTTTTGTACGTGCTTAGAAACAGAGCTATTGCTGGGTCAGCTAGAATATTTAGCCAATAGAGTCGTAGTGGAAGGTTCCACTGTAGGTTGCAGGCCTGTCTTTGTGTCTTTGTTTGAGGGCCCAAGCTAGCGTCCCCAAGAGCGTGGCTTCTTTCTTTAGTTCACCATCAGACTCCACGCACATCACACGCGTGTAATAATTACTCCTTCTAGAACAAAGAAGGAAGTAATTACCATAGGGTAGCATCCCTGTGTGTATCATATTAAATGTAATTGAATAATTGTGAAGGGGTTCCCACCATGGGAACCACCTGTGGTGTTGCACCTGCAACACCACATAGCTTGGCTTGACCCAAGATCAGAATGCCTATTTTTATTCATATTTTTTATCCCTAAGGCATTCTTCTCACAACTCCGTTCCCAGAGTTTGTGATTTAAAGGATCCATGATCCAAAACCTACTGCTTCGTGGATTGCTGCATCATCAAGTTTCGTGCTAGTAATTCTCAACGTCTGAAGGTACCTCACCATCTCGCTGAGACCACAGGCAGTAGTACTTTTCTTTGTTCAGTGTAATTTCATTCAATATGTATGCAACATATAACCAGTGTATTACATCAAGTGAAGTGTTTTCATTTACATGTGTATCTACAATATGTGATTACTATCGCATCAGCATCAGTGTCTACCTCTACAAGAACAAGGTATGATGAACAGTATCAGTCAGTACTTTAATGTCTTCTAAATTGTAACAAGTGCAAGAAGATGGAATCAGTATTAGAATCAGTGTTTCATGCTACATGCTCAACTGAGCAAGCCTTACAAGAAAGTGTTACCATATCAACAATGTAATCAATGCTTCTTAGATCAAATTAGCAGCAATTTTATATGTCTGTAATTATTTGAATTTAATAATAACCAGAGTCAACTTAGCCAGCCAATTTATTTGTCACAACAAGTGAACACAGTATGTTCGTAAACCAGAGGACGCAACACTGTCAGTAGCTGAGATTATACAGGATGGCACAGAAGTCACTTGGAAATTTAGCTTGTTGCCTCCCATGTCACATGACTTTTGTACTACCTTGTGTAGTGTTGGTGGTATTCTTAGTGAATATGCAGAACACACAGCACTTTGAACTGACACCTGCAGTAGGTCTTTACTTTTATGAACTTACTACCATATACCAAAATCAACGCATATAACATGTACTTAGTGAATAGTCAGAGCAGTTATGAATCTATTAACATCACTTTCTTCTGAGGCTTGTGAATGCAGTAAAGGTTTTAATTCAAGCCTACTGCAGTTTTCAACATGAAGATTAACACAGTGGTTCAGCAGCTGTGATTTGTCACGCACTTGACATTCAGTGTTCGTAGGAAGAACCCACATCCTTCTTCTTAGTACAGCTCTGCAACTCTTAGGGCGGAGTTTTGGCCTTCTCAACCACTTCCTACTATCTTCTTCTATCCTGGAGAAGGGTCTTCCAATTTGGCACTTTTGACCTCCGTATATCTTTTTTAACATCATCCTCCCAGCGTATCTTTGGTCTTCCTGTTGGCCTCTTTGAAATGGGTTTCCAGGCGTGTATTGCTTTGACCATTCTTGTTTCTTGCATTCTTTCAATATGACCATACCATCCTAACCTTTGTGCTCTGGCGAAGTTTATTATGTTCTTATGTTTTATTAGTTTATCCAATCCCTGATTACTTTTTATTTGCCAGGATCCATTTTCATAGGTTGGGCTGAATATTTTCCTCAAAATTTTCCTTTCAAAAACCATTAGTCTATTGTTTATTATTTCTCTTAATATCCGTGTTTCACATGCATATGTGACTTCTGGTCTAATTACAGAGAAATATAATTTCAGTTTAGCTGTTTTAGATATGAGAGCCCACATCCATATCCCCTAAATACAAAGCAATTGTAACTTAATTTTCATGTATAAATTATACAAATTTATAATAGCACTTGGTTGTATTATTCACATAAGATAGAGTAGACAGGAATCCCCATTTAATGTTTTTTGTTTGAGGGCTTTTGTCTCATCCCTTATGTTGCCTCTGTGGCCCTGGACCGCTTATTACAGTGCCAATTCCATTCTCAGTGTCAGGTAGATATATTTTTGCTACAGGAATCTTAATTGGGGACTTCACTCTGCCATCAAGTATTGTTTAAATCTATTTCCACATACACTACCTTACCTTCTTAGTCAGGTTTATCTCACTAATTATACTTCTCTGAACATCATTTAAATTGACTTGAAATAGGTCTTATTCATATAGACAGTTATTTACTAGGAGCTAAATTCTGCAGACAGAAGATTCAAAAGGGATGCATTAGTATTTTTGTTAACAACAATTTACAGTTCAATTCCTTAAACCCTGATAGTTACTGTGTGCATCAAGACATTGAAATGTGAGGTCTGCAGTTTGTTTCCCCTTTTTTAAATACTTGTGTTTTGGTTATGTACAGATTTCTGACGGGTAAATTTAAAAATTTTATGACTTGATTAGATACAATACTGCAATTATTGTATAGTCAAAAATTAAACATGCGGTGATATAAATGTAAATTACCTTAATGATAGTGACAAAAAGAATGAATTGGATGCTCTTTTAAATTCCTAGTCTTTTTAGCATGGTTAAATTTCCTACCAGAGTTTGAAATGAATCCAGTTCACCTATTAATAATATTTTTGATGATATCATCAAGACAGATAACTTTGAGTTATTCCCACTAATAAATGAACTTTCTGATCATGATGTGCAAATTATAGTTCTAAATATTATACAGAATAGCTAGGTGGTGTAAACTTCACTTTAGAAGAAATATCAATAAATATACCATCACAGAATTCGAGAATAGTCTAAGCTATGAAACGTGGGATCCAGTCTTTGAAGGTGATGATGGTAATACAATTGTTAACCCTCTGCAATACAGATCAATACACAGCACAAGTACACCCACACCAGTTCCCATCCAGTCATGTTCACAACAGGTAGCAGGAACCAGTGGCGTACCCAAGAATTTTGTTTGGTGGGGGGTTCAACAAATTCAGTTGAGGACAGAGGACATAGAGAAAGGGGATATGGGTGCGGTAGCCCCCTACTCAGGGGTTCTGGAGGCAGCTGCAATTTGGTACAAGAAATTTCATTTCATGTAGTAAAATTTTCCTAATTTTTGGTATTTTAGGACTATTTATGATGACAACCAATTTATTTGTCATGGCTAATGTCAAACAATTGCGAACCTAGGTAGTTTTAGAATTTTACTGCCTTTTTTCCGAACATCTTGGGGTGTTGGTGTCCTAAATTCAACAATTTTTAAGTTTTCACAATCGGGTTGAGTTTGGCACGATTTTGGAGGGCCTTCGGAATTTCAGGGATGGGCTTGAAACCCCCCCCAAACCTCTCCCTCAGTACACCACTGGCAGTACCAGTCTCAATAATGCCAGATACTGTAGATACAGTGATATGTGCTCCAGATGATGGTTGGAGATACCACCCGAAACATGTAGTGCAGTTTACAGATATAAATAAACTGTATATTGTTGCATCTTGTTGGACAATTATAGACACAATTTTTAACCCCTTTTAATCATATATTGAAGGATTTTTATGCAATTTTTCCATTAATTAAAATTAATAAGATTATGCATAATACTTTGTGGATGACAGTATGTATAAACACTTCCCGCAAACAAAAAGGGAACTTTACATAGCAAGCAGGAATTGTTATAATCCACTTACTAAAAAATCTTACTGTAAAATAGTGTCCAGTGTTATTAACCTTTTGGCGCCTAACGACTATAGTGGTCGTACCGCACCGCTAACCTCTAAATGTTGCATTTTATATATTTATTCAACAAATATATGTACTGAATATATTAAACATGGTGTATAATCTCCATTTTTTCCTCTTCAAAATGCAGTTTGTTTCATAAATCTAACATATTTGGTTCCTGTATTATTCACATTTTATATACAGGGTGTGCTAAAATTAAAAAAATAATTCTGGCGCCAAAAGGT
>Ga0123357_10009072_pt1 | contig 12510 bp, 8 predicted proteins | sample TergutEmb28metaG_FD_89873 | JGI IMG/M metagenome (GOLD analysis project Ga0123357, IMG submission 89873) | Embiratermes neotenicus P4 segment gut microbial communities from Petit-Saut dam, French Guiana - Emb289 P4 | ecosystem: Host-associated > Arthropoda: Insects > Digestive system > Gut ... | reverse complement strand
TTAACTGTGAACAGGACACATTAAACCTACGAGGTACGTTGCTATTTCAGAGTATGTCACAGGTGCAAAGTTTAAATAATTGGGAAATAACGTTAACAAAAACTAGGCTATAATGACGTGCTTTAGAGCAGAATAAAATCAGAAAATACACACCAACGTTCAGTATAGAATAGTTTCCTTTATTTATTTGATTTCTAAAAATATAAAGATAAAAATACAAAACTGTACATCGATTTTCAGTATCTTTGTAATAAAAATGGACGTGTACTCGCTCCTTGACGGCAGGTAAAGTGGAAAATGCCCTTTGTATGCGTCATAAAAAAAATTAAAATTATTAGTGTTATCACTGGATTATGAATTTCGTCTATTAAGTACAGTAGTCGTAGAGACGGGACTGCAATAAATACTAAGATGACTGCAGGAGCGACTGTTCAAATAGTTCCAATTATTTGTCCTTCTAGAATAAATCGTCTGGTTTGTTTACTTTGAATAATTCTTATTATTGTGTAAAATACTGTTGTGATGACTAATAATATAATTATAAGTGCATGGTCGTGAAAGAAGATCAACTGTTCTATGACGGGTGATGCTCTGTCTTGTAGTATTCAACTGTTCTATGACGGGTGATGCTCTGTCTTGTAGTGTTCAAATAACAAAAAAATCCCCCGATTTCTAAATTTATAATATTTATCTAATGCATTACCGTCAATAACAGTGCCGGTACGCAGTACCTTTGCGAACCGTCACGGTAAACGCTGTTTATTTTAATTCCTTCGTCCCTTCTATCCGAATTGAAATCATCCCGTGTCCTTTTTCATCCAGTCATGTAGGTTATATCCAGCCCAGTCTAATTCTCATTTCTGCAGCTTATACGTTTCAATTGCCTGTCGCCCCAAGCGTGTGTAAGTATGTGTGTGTGTGTGTGTATATATATATATATTGAATTCAGCACTTAGCTTACACGGTTAAATAACACTGTTAGGTAACATGGTTAAATAACATTGTTAGGTAACATGGTTAAATAACATATTTATCACTATGTTATTTAACCATGTTACCTAAATGCTAATGGAGGCGAAATTTTCCCCACCCGTCCAGACCGGCCCTGGGGCCCACCCAGCCCCCTGTACAATTGGTACCGGGTCTTCTCCGGGGGTAAAGCGGCCGGGGCGTGGCGTTGACCACCCACCCCATCCGGCGCCGAGGTTAAAGAAAGAATAGAGCTATACCTCTACTCCCCCTTTGGGTCTTCGTGGCCTGTTCTAGGGTGAACTTTACCTTTACCTTAACCTAAATGCTAAATTCAATTTTCACAAAAAAAAATTGATTTTTAAATAAAATTGGAATCGCTCCCCAATAATTTCTCTGAGTTTCGGAACGTAGGGTCGATTAATTCGGGGATTCTGTTGATCGCCAGTTCGATGACCGAGGGTGCACTCTACTCTTAGCCCACATTTCGTACAAGCCAATCAAAGAAAGTTACAACTAAAACCTGTTCCTGTTGTACAAATTGGAAATTTTCTATTCTCTGAAGGTAAGTTCGCTAGTTTTTAAGACGATCAGATATACAGAGCTGCATTATCTGCCTTAATTGGCGATTGGCGTAATAACCGACCTTGTCAAAATCGCAAGCGCCAGTCCGCTTAACCTAGCACCTCAGCTACCTTCAGTCGATTACCGGTAAACGGCGGTATTTTCAACGAATAATAAGTTCTGTGTGGTGTTCCTTTGAAAATTATTGCTATAGCCATTGTTATAAGAAACAACGGAACCAACCGCTTCAAACCGTTAATAATTTAGTTTAGTTACAGCACTTCAGCAGCTGATGCCTGGCTACACCGATTTCATTACGGACCAGAGACGCCTATCAACACCCTTTCAAATTCCGAAACGCCACATCCGAAGCCACTCGCCCCAGCTGCGTACCTCCGCTCCCCATTCTTCCACTATCAGATTTAATGTCACATACAGATGCAGTACATTTAAGTTTCCAGGGCGATTAAGTCATTACATTTTAATATATATTTCTAGTTTATGATACAATCTAGTCTGGTGCCTACTTAGGCCTATCAGACTACATGCTGACCAAATCCAGACGACCACAATAAAAATTTACTGCTACCAAAGTACTCTGACTAGGAAACTGGTCTTATTTGTCTTAAACATGGGAAAAATGACGTGACGAACCCTATGACATATCAGTACCATCTATAATCCGCGTATGCAAAAATCTGACGCACGATGAAAAATTTCTAATAGTATCGATATTCTTCAGTCTGAGTCTTTGTGAAGTCACTACGATACGAACAAAATCAAATTCGCCAGATAACGTCTAGTGTAGACTCACAATAACAAAATACATCAACATTCAATCGGCAGTTTCGAAAATGAAATAAACGGACAAACTCCCCTCCATTGTGCATTCATCCTACAGACGTGGACACAACGCGCAAAACAGGTTTGAATTCCAACTTCGATAAATATAATTTGTTTTCGTAAGGTCAGCAGCATTAATTCGGGTTTTCCAGCGTGAGACCGGAGGTTCTCATTGCGATTTCTATAAAAGTTACAGTCTTCCGGGATGCGAAGACGTGTAGTATGATACATATCAACGCTTCGGTCTTTAATCCCGAAGATGTATGCAGCACGTTCCCTCGAAACGGTGGAATGCACCTACAGTAGCACACGGCGGCATATTACCCAAAAAATAAATGTTTTATTTGTTGTATTAGTACCGTCAATACACAATTAGTACAACTGGATTATATCTGGCGACATGTTTCGGCCGTTAAGCGGCCATCCTTAGGCCAATAAAGAATAGTATTACTACTATACTACTACTACTACTATACTATTCTACTATTACTACTATATTACTACTACTACTATACTATTCTACTATTACTACTATACTATTCTTTGTTGGCCTAAGGATGGCCGTTTAACGGCCGAAACATGTCGCCAGATATAATCCAGTTGTACTAATACATCTGGTCTTTGCATACGTTATGTATTGACGGTACTAATACAATAAATAGCTGACGATACGCAACGGGATAGCATCCTTCAAAAAAATAAATATTTTAACATATTTTTAAAATATTTACGTCAGCCTCGCGTTTAAACGACCTCAAATCGCTATCTTACCTTGGCTTTGTAATGGTGATTGAAAATTTTAGATAAAATCCCTTACAAAAGAGTAAAAAAAACGGCCTGAACACCTGACCTCTGACTTCAATATCAACTGTCTTGCTGTTTGCAGTACATTAGAAAAAAGCAACAAATGCATAATTTTTTTCTTCCTCTCATTTTTCTGTTTGGCAATACGTCATATAAATACCGCTAAATCAGGCTCTTGTCAAAATTTCGCTGCTCGTGTATATCAGTAGACTAGCAGCATAACACAAGCACAGAATAGCTCTGTTACAAAATATAAAACAAGGAATGTCCTTGCAACCAGTTTCCCATCAAAATATTCGAATAAAACTAAAAAAAAAAGGCACATTTTTGCCTAGCTTGATTAAAAGTGTGGTTCAAAAAACGGTGCCCTGTCCTACTGTCAATCTCATAGTTAAAACACACCGGTGACTACACAGCACCAGCCAGCCAGTCACGTTTGTGTCATCTGATTAAAAGTCATTTCCCCGTATTCAGGGGAAACCACAGCAACGGCTCTTTAAACTTGACTACAGCTCGCAACCCCCTCGGTTCTCACAACATGCTCTCGAACCCACACTACTAACCATTAAAGTAAGTCATTTTAAGAATAAAAGAGCAATACCTATAAAATGAGAGTTGCAATTCAACATTCATAGATTTTCAGAGTATAATTAAGTAAAATTTGTCACGTCTAGCACTTTCATGGGGTACGTGCACCTCAGAGCGATGCACGTGCACCACTGAGCGATGGTCCAAAATATCATCAGACTATAACCTTAATTTCAATTATTACAACTAACAGCAAACTGTCCATGAGACTCTTTACTTAGGGTAAGATAACTAACCGATTGAGGCCGTGATAAATGGGTCCATCACCATGACATGGCGCGTCCTCAAGTTGCAGATGGAAGAAAGGCCTCCAATATGGAGGGTACCTGCAAATACATTGAATAAGCAATCGCGGACAGCCAACAAAGGGTGGACTTCCACCTTGGGGGTTCGGCGAGGTGCTAACAACTCTTCACCGTAAAACCTGGCCTCGCGATGGACTCATCCTTTGGTACACAGAATGTGAGGAATCTTTATAGGTCAGGTCACTTACAACAGTATCCAGGAAATTATCAAGATATAAATTAGTCTTAGTGGGAGTATAGGAAGTTAGGTGGGACAGAGCAGGGGATTATACCTTTTTCTCTGGAAAAGGAAACGAAAATCATCAACTGGGAACCCACAGAATAGTAACAGCTGTTAAGAGAGTAAACTTTATTAGTCATAGGGCGTCACACATAGACGCTAGTGGAATATCACGGTTTTGAATGTGCATGCACCAAGTGAGGAGAAACGTGATGATTCAAAAGACAGTTTTTATGGGGAATTAGAGCAGGTTTTCTATCGCTTTTCTAAGTACCATATAAAATTCTTTTAGGAGACATTAATGCAAAATTGGAGAGAGAGGATATATTCAAACCGACAATTGGGAATGAGAGTCTGCATCAGGACAGTAAAGATAATGGCGTAAGAATAGTGACTTTTGCCACATCAAAAAATCCAGTTGTTAAGAACACAATGTTCCCACACCCAAACATTCATAAACACATCTGGTTCTCTCCTGTTGGGGAGACTCACAACCAGATTGATCACATATTAATAGATACGATATGGCATTCGAGTATACTCGATGTACCATCTTTCAGGGGAGCTTACAGTGATAATGATCACTATCTGGTGATTGCAAAAGTTACGTAAAGCCTGGGAGCAGGAAAAACAAACAGCACAGAAGTTTGATGTGGAAGTATTTAATCTCAGTAACCTATGTAAGCTGAAGGTTACGAAACAGTATCAGATTAAAACCTCAAACAGGTTTGCAGCTTTAGAGAACTTAAATGATTACGAGGACATAATAGGGCTAGTGAATACATTACAGAGAATATTAAAACCTCAGCAAAAGACAGTATAGGTCTGTATGATTTGAGGCAACATTAACCATGGTGTAAGGAAGAATGTTCACGTTTCTGAGACCAAGGGAAGCGGGCTAAAATGCAGTGATTACAGGATTCAAACCAAAGCAATGTAGATAATCTAAACAAGGTAAGACGTGAGGCTAGTAGACATTTCAGGAACAAAAATAAGGACTATGTGAAAGCTAAATTTGTTGAGCTAGAAACTCACAGTCATATAAAAAAATATCAGAGACTCTTACAGGGACATCAATGACTTTAAGAAGTGTTACCAACCTAGAACGAATATAGTAAAGCATGAGAAAGGTGATTTGGTTACAGGCTTCCACAGTGTGTTGGCAGGATGAAGAAAACATTTCTCTCAGCTATTGAATGTACATGGCGTTAATGGTGGTAGGCAGACAGAAATACATACAGCACAGCCACTAGTGTCTGAGCCGAGTGTCTGCGAGATTGAAATAGCTGTTGAAAAGCTAAAAGAATCAAATCACCAGGTATTGATCCAATCCCAGCAGAAGAGCAGGGGATAGAACAATTCACTTAGAAAGCCATAAATATATTAATTCTATTTGGAATAAGGAGGAATTTCCCGAGAAGTGGAGGGAGTCGATCGTTGTACCTCCCTATAAGAAGGGTGATAAAACAGACTGTAGTAATTATAGGGGCAAATCACTTTGTCAACTACGTACAAAATTTTATACAAAATCCTGCTGTCAAGGTTAAATCCACATGCAGAGGAAATTCTTCAGGATCATCAGTGTGGATTTCGGCGCAATAGGTCAACTATTGATCGTATATTCTGCATTCGTCACATAGTTGAGAAATAATGAAAATACAATTAAGCAGTGCATCAGCTATTTATAAACCCCAAGAAAGCGCATGATTCAGTTAGGAGGGAGGTCTTGTATTATTCTCAATGAGTCTGGTATCCCCATGAAACTGGTAAGGCTAATAAAAATGTGTTTGAATGGAACTTAGAGCAGAGTCCGTGTAGGCAGACATTTGTCTGACATGTTTCCTATTAAGCACGGTTGGAAACAAGGAGATGATTTATCGCCATTGCAGTTCAACTTTCCGTTAGAGTATGCCATTTGGAGGGTTCAGATATATCAGGATGGCTTGAAAGTAAATGGTACGCATCGGATTTTGGTTTATGCTGATGATGTTAATATATTGCGCGGGAGCGAACGTACTACAAAGAAAAACACAGCAGCTTGAGTGGTTGCTGGTAAGGAGACTGGACAACAAGTAAATGCTGATAAAGCTAAGTATGTGGTCATGTCTCGAGATCAGAATGCCGGACGAAGTCATAATATAAGAACTGAAAATAGTTCCTTTGAAAGGGTGGAACAGTTAAAATATTTGGGAACAAACTTAAAATCCTATTCAGGAAGAAATTAAGGGCAGACTGAAGTCAGGAAATGCTTGCTATCATATGGCGCAGAATTGTCTTCAGTTTGCTATCCAAAAGTATCAAGATTAAGAAATACAAAACTATAATTTTGCCGGTTGTTTTGTATGGGTGTGAAACTTGGTCGCTCATATTGAGGGAGGAACGTAGGCTGAGGGTGTTTGAGAATAGGGTGCTGAGGAGAAATATTTGGGCCTAAGAGGGACGAGATAACAGGGGAATGGAGAAAACTATATAATGTGGAGCTTAATGATCTGTACTCCTCACCAAATATTATTCGAGCGATCAAATCGAGGAGATGGGTTGGCATGTAGCAGGTATGGGGGAGAGGAGAGGGGACCCAGACGTAGATGGGAGGATAACATTAAGATGGATCTTCAGGAACTCGAATGGGGGCATGGAGTGGATTGATCGGGCTCAGGATAGGGACAGGTGGCGGGCCCTTGTAAACGTGGTAATGAACATTCGGGTTCAACAAAATGCGGTCAATTTCTTGACTACCTGAGAACCGGTTAGCTTTCCAAGAACGACTCTGCTCCATGGAGTAAGTATGTAAGTAACTGTAGTTTGGGCACTAGTTGGGGATCAAACTGTCCAGAGAGTTGATTTTTCAAGTTCACGACAGATGCAGTTTTGGTACCATTTGTTTCCGACTAAGGCTTCGGCTGGCAGCGGTAGCTGTCGAGGGTCTCCACTGTGTTGGATATGGCAGCGCGTGCTGCAGTTTTCTGACTTTCAAAGGAAAATTAAGGCACATAACTTTTAAAACCTGTAATTACTGACTGAGCGAACATACAGTGTTAAGATTCACTCAAAAGGAAAATATATAACCCTGCTGTGCCAAGGGAAAAAAATTTACTATTCAAATGAAGCATTCAGGCACACATGCAGGTGACCTGTTCACAGTCATGTTCCGCCACCATTTAGCACGTAATGCAGTCTGGATACGAGCGGATTTCAAATTGAGTTTCGAGTTCAACTTGCATTATACATTATTACCGAGGTTTTTACATAACAGAAAATTGTCATTAAATGTGAGAAGATATTCCGCTGTGGTCTTTATGGTTTATTTTGCCACACAGCTTGTTTCACGTACTTTCTCGTAGACAAATCACAATAATGGCATGCATTATAAACGCGTATAAAATAATGAGTTCGGTATTTAAATGTAGTTATTCAGTGCATAAAAGTCACACTTAAGGTAAAATTTCTCACTTCAAGATTTGCGTATCATACGAAAACTTCATGGACAGGCATAAAGAACTTTTTTTTCTGAATTTTTCTTCATTAATTTATCAACTGTAGATGGACAGAAATTATACGGCAAGAATTGGCGACAACCGTAAGCCTTGTGTAGGATAGAGGGATTTCTGTACGAGTGGTGCAGAAGACGTGTGGAGTAGCATTCAACACGATTCGAAGGCGAGTGAATGGCTATGTTGATATAGATTGCAAGAGACGAGGTCCGTAACTTTTCCTGGGGACATAAAGCAGAAATAAATTTAAAAGCATTCATAGACTTGGAAAAAATAAGGCACGGTTTGAGTCGCAAAGAGATACTACAATTGGCTGGCGTGACAGATTGTAAATGAGTGACAAAACAGTTCAAAAATGCTTCCCTATCGAAACGATGGTATAGAAGTTTCACAATCCGGCAGCCGGAAAATCGGTCCGCCGCCCGAAGCACTATGGGTGGGGAACTTTGACAAACTAAGCAGTTTAAACAATGAAATTAAAATTATTGGTAGTTATATATATACGGTATATATATATATATATATATATATATATATATAACGTTGACGAAACTGGGCTTGCTATGGTCAACAAAAGTAGCACAATTACTGCCCCAAAAGGATGCAAAATGGTGATAATGAAAAAGGGATAAACGAGCGAAAACATAGCATTTGTCGTTAGGTGTAATGCAGTCATCTTGTATCGGTTTCTCAGTACATGTATAGTGAAAATATTTCCGCAAGGACCTGATCCGCAATTAGTTCCTGTCACTAGACGAAGATCATCTCGATTATTTTCGTCATGTGACCCTATAAACTCGAGCGCCACACAGTGTCACTACTCTGAAGTTTTAAACTGCTTGTACACAATAGGAAAATATCTTTTTTCTGCTGATCCACAACTGGTACGCGGGGTCTAACGGAGGATCATGTGCTACATTTCATTTATATAGAAAAACTATATCATCTTGAATCTGAGAATATGTGACCACACAAACAAGGGCAGAGATTAAAATATCTATCCAAGATAAAATTGGCGCTTCCTTCCAACATGATTCGTGCTTCTTAATTTACCCTTAAATATATCCAAAACTAGTTCCCTTACCCTATGTAGGTGAGTTCAGCATAGGCCAAATCGTTCCCGTCTGGACATACTCCCTACACAGTTGCCGAACCGTTCTACTAGAAGCGACAGCTCTTTGTGACACCTGTCGTGACTTCGACGGCTGTAAGCTGAAGATAGAGTCAGTGCTGTATGCTTTCTCAGTCGTTCGATACACACATAAGAGAAAAGACAAAACCACAGGAACAATGCCATATAGAACGTGACGTTTGGCACTTAATGTGCTACTGTACCACAGACATCGTTGATTTGATGATCCCTGTAAAAGCAACACTTACTCATCATTGTCGACATTATTTCACAATTTCAAATAAGCTAACAAAGAAGCAACGTAAAATAATTTATCACATACACGAAAATGAGAAGTGAGGTTCTGTTTCACGAGTAGCAAGGTGGTAACATCTTCACCCTGCTCCTAAATGTTACGACCTTAGAAAGCCAACAGTGTTCCACCTTAAAGCGGCTCCTGGACTACGAACTATGTTGTTTGTAGACCTAGTATGTTATTACTGTGCCCCTGTTAACCAAACACTACATTTCATACTTGTCATTTCCGGCGGATCATTTTACTCGCTGCAATCCTATGACCTAAGGATAGCCCAGCTATAACCCGTAACCTAGAAGCCCTTCGAAGTATCGAGTCGCCACGGCCTACACAGAGAAGGTTCTTTTTCTATAGTGAAGATGAAACATCTAATCAAGCTTTCGAAGAAGGATGGGGACGTGCCGTCAACAGGTCACTTCCACCTATGAACGTACTATCAAAGTTTGAATGACTGAGTCATCGTTTACTCCAAGACGTTTTGCCAGTTGCTTCTATTACACAGGGAAGAACGATATGTTCATTACGTCTAATGATTTGGAAAGGATGTAGTTGGAAGCGAACGTGGCTTGCATTGAGGTAATCCCCATGCTTGTGAAATGGAACGATGGAAAACGGCGCAAAACCCGCAAAACCTGTCAGCATAGCCGGTCTCAGGACTGAGATTTGAAACAGGGACTAAAGGAAGCGCTATGTTCATTCTCGAAAGAATGCGTGGAATTTTTCAATCACGACATGGAAATGATTCAGGACAGAATTCGTTATACTATATTTGGAAATGTATCACCTTTCGTCATCCAGAAGGTCTGCACACTATCACTTGTTAGTACACTAGTCAGGCCTGCTGTAGGTACGGATTCCGTTAGACTACGATTAATACAAGCCCAACATGTTTATCAAAATCTGGATTCCGGTTCATATTAGGTACTTGTACAACGCATATCGTACAAACCCATTCTTGTTTACAATGGACGCTCTTACAACTTCAAAAATTCGCAATTACGAACTGAATTTCCTTTTACTTTGTTCAATAATTTAAAATTTGTCAAGCGCACAAAATCTAACTTTCTTTTCGATTTACAATATTCAATTTACCGCGTCTTGGACTCTGCGGCCTAGGGCGCCCGTACCATTCGCATCGCCATCCCTACGCCCCTCCCCACTGCTACCCTCCTGCCAAGAGGTCAGATAGACGACGCCGCCACCACCTTTAAATACCGTGGATTTGATTATATGCTGCCTGCTCTCGGATAACCACGTCTCAGCAGGGCAGTGATAGATGAGTATAGAGAAGGACGGAATGTGAATAGCATGGAAAAGCGAAGAAGCTTGCGGAATAAATCCGCACCAGCATACCACTTCACGTATCATGAATCTCACATCAAGTCAGGCCAGGTGGTACCCGTGCAGCGTGGTGAAAAGATGACGTCCAAAATGACTATTACACGAGTCAATACCAACCTACATAACCAATTACGAAATGAAAATCGGCCAATACGCATGTATGTTTTAATTTTAAAAATAAATTAGTGCTATTATGCATGCGGCGTCTGGGTTTTATTCCTTCACATCCCGATTTAATTCCAAACCATATCTTGCAACTTCCTGTTTCTCCACGAACAAAACGCCACCAAAAAAAAAAAAAAGCATTCTCAAAAACTGCTCAGAATCACAGTGTACAGTACTATGACTTAGAGGCTAACAAAATACAGTTGAATGCGTTACAGGCTTACTAAACGTAACAACAAGGAAAAGACAGACATATGCGAGATTTGAAGTTCTTACAGTTGTGTTGATGAAGATCCACGTCTACTGGAATGTTACGACATGGCGTGACAACCCAGACAACATGGATCTTCAACAGCCACGTGGCTGATGCACTACGAACATTCTTCGACGTCTTGTTGTGGGTTTTCCCTCAGCTCTTCGTGTCGTTCCTTCCAGGTATGATGTTGAACGCACCCACAGTGTAGCCCACCTCCTGTAGTGCAAACCAGTATCACAGACAAATACTATTTATTACTCGAAGAACTGGCATTGGTATTTCGCAAACGATACTAACTCAAAAATCTTACTTTTTCAACAACTTTTACTTCTTGTAATTCATGTTCTTTTGCCGTTTCCGGCAGTTTTAACAGTTTTCAATTTACTACTTTCCTCTTGTGCAATTTTTCTGCCCGTTTTAAATTCTATTACCTGGTATGCTTTACTTCAAAACGTTCTACTTCATTTTTTGCCACGCTCATCTTACAAAACTTTCCTTTCGAATTTTTTTTTTACACTTCTCGCACTTTTTCATAGTTTCTCGAAGTTTCCGAACTTTTCCGATACCTGTTACTGTTCGTATCCTTTTGCTTTTCACAGTTCTTGACAGTTTTAACTTTCCTGCATCCATTAAATTTTCACTATCTTTACAGCCACAACTTTAAACCTTTACATGGACACACGTAGGTTCAGTCCGTGCAGCACTGCCCCTCTTCAGAAGTTAAAAATCCCTCAACTCAGTGAAGAAATTCCCAACCTTTTATGAAGCTCGGAGATTCACGGTCGTGTCTGCAAGACCGCGCCACTGGTCTCTGCCATTCGTGTCCTTTAAGACAGTTAAATGCTGTGATTTTCGTACCTTATATCCTTTTTAATTTTTCGTGCCCTGCTGTCGAATTCTTACGCGCCATCCCGGTCTTCTCGGCGTTTTTAAGCTACTTTTAATATCATTTAATTTTATCAAAATTCTTCACTTTCCCCCCCCCCCCCCCCCCCCTCCCTTTACTTCATAATTTTCTGTAAATTGTACTGTTGACTTCTTAGAAGTTATCCTATTTTTCCCCGACATTTTTCGGTTACTTTAACCATTGTCAGGTCTTGTCAAAATTCTTCACCTTTCCTGCCCCGCCCCCCTCCTCACCGATTTATAACACATCTAAACATTCTATAATTTATACAGGGTGTCCCAGGAGGAAAGGTCAATATTCTGGGAGGTCATAGTATCGGTCATTCTAAGCAAAAATGTTTATATGAACATGTGTCCTATTCCGAACGGTTTCCGAGATAGAGTTATTTGAATGTACAACCGCAAAATTGTTGATAAGAAAGATATATTACGTGTACATACTGTTTCTAATACCGGTATTTATTGTTCAAGTGACAAGAGTTGGTACAGTTTATAATAAATGTTCGAAAATTCCACCGTCAACAACAATGCACTTTGCAACTCGTGTGAAGACATGGCGTGTTGTTCGTCTGAGTGCGTCTTGACGTTCCTTTACGTAGGCGATAACATCCAGTATGTTAACGAGCCGTTC
>Ga0123357_10009071_pt1 | contig 12513 bp, 7 predicted proteins | sample TergutEmb28metaG_FD_89873 | JGI IMG/M metagenome (GOLD analysis project Ga0123357, IMG submission 89873) | Embiratermes neotenicus P4 segment gut microbial communities from Petit-Saut dam, French Guiana - Emb289 P4 | ecosystem: Host-associated > Arthropoda: Insects > Digestive system > Gut ... | reverse complement strand
GTGGTGGTGGTGGTGGTGGTGGTGGTTGTGGTGGTGGTGGTGGCGGTGAAGTTGTAATTGTCCATTGAAAAGTAAAACTTTGTTTTACCAATTTATAAGACAGTGATCTAAAATCGGCCGTTATTTGAAAGTTGACAGTTCCAAAAAGTTAATTACAAAATTGTAGGTCTGTAGCTTGCAGTAAATATCAGCCTTGTCCACCTGTATTGGCTACACACACACACACACACACGGACACACATTAGGAAAACATAGCAAATGTGTTAAATTTATGAATAATAATCATAAAACTCAATCAAAAGAACATCTACAATAAAAGATATATTTTGTCACAGAAGAGGAAATATTCATTCCGTTTAGTTACTTGGGTAAAATTTTGATGTAATAGTCACATTGTGAATATCCGTCCATCCTTCAGTCAGTCAGTCATTCCTCCTTGGTGCCGAGAATCCCTTTGGACCCTTCTCATTATGTTAGTCTAGGAGATTAAAAATTTAGTTTCTTACACTCTTCGGGCGCTCTCCCCAACGGGACAGACAGAGTTGAAACATGAACTTCTTCTGTATTGTATATAAGAATTCAGTTCCTACCTTCAAGTAACCTTGAATATTTACAAGAATTATCAAGAAAAACCGGTTAAAGTTGCTTAAGAAAAAAGATCTTTGCTTTCTGAAAATAGTAAAAAATACGCAAGTGCAGGCTGTAGAAGTAGACAAACTACTGAGAGTTTTTAAACGAGGTGGTATATGTAGTAACCACTGTGCATCAGAAGGTTAATACATATAAATGTAATACAACGGAACGCAGTTCTTGAGACGCTGACTCTCGGTCGCCTTTTCAAGAAGTGTCCTTCCTACTACGAAATCCGAAGTTTTACTAGCGTGTTCATAAGAACGCACAACTGGATCTTGTCCCAAGTCAACCGTATCCGATCCACATCATCACAACCCGCATATCTTAACCATAAACTCTCACAAGTGGCCTCTGCCCCTTCAGACTGCAGTCTGAAATTTATGGGCCATTTTTCATGTAACCGTGCGTGCTACACACCACACCCAACACAACTTCCTCCATGTGTTCGCTTTAGCATAAGAGGACGTAGAATAGAGGTTACGAAGCTCCTTGTCCTTACAGGTTTATTCGTCCTCATATTTCTTCTTTTCTCTTACGTCCAAATATTGTCCTTCACGTCCTTATGAATAAATTTAAATTTATTTTTGGAATTATTTAAGCTTTGGACTATATCTGTTGTCCTTCGTATAACAAGGAATTAAAGGCAGACTTTTCGGATGCAGTAACGACTCCTCCTTCAAGCGAAGAGATAAAGGGCCAACGTACTTGGGCCTGATGAGAAAGCAACTCTACACCTCTAGGACAAACTAATCACTTAAACTACTACCATAATAATTACCATTGTCATACAAGCTTTATCACTGTTTATGGTAGCCTTCGTTATGTTCTACCGTTTTCAGTGCACAATAAGTACATTTATGGTACTAGGTGAAGTGACATGTTTTGCCCAGATGTTTGAACACTATGCCTGTCGTGTCCAACTGCGTAAGATTCTAAAGGTTGAAGGGTACCAAGTGTAACAGACGCCTAAAATCTTCAGAATTCTGTAACATTGAATCTGGAGGATAAAAGCTTGCACGATGAAGTGTTCAAAGCACAGCAATGGGGATCTCCATTGGTTTGTACTTTGTTAAATTACGCCTCAAATATATCAGACTATAATTGCGCCGTTTATCTGGGTGATAGTAAATGATAAATTTCAAAGGATGTGAAGACCTGAGCTAAGTATACCTTAGAGTATGTCGCTGTCCTATAGCATTTTCCGAAAATTACTGAGAAGGCAACCTCTTAATGTAATCGATGTTCCAGCCGATTTTCGAACCGGGTATGTCCAGAATATGTCCCAGCCTTTACGTAGTCAGTCAACTTGCTTTTTGCCTTAGGCCTGTATGTGTAAATAAGTAATACCCAATCTGTAAATGTTAACTCAAGTACATGCGATGTTTTCACCACGCCTTAAGGAATTAGGTGTCGAAGATTTTGTTTAAAGCTCAGTAGCTACTCTTTCTAGCACCACATTTAGTATCCAAAAAATTTGCAGTCTGTCCGTACAGTGCATATAAGCCTATGTGATTTACAGGGATCTCAGAAGAAACAGAGAATATTTCCCTGTATATACTATAATTAACTGGTTTCTCTTTACAATGTTGACGGTCTGGACTGTGTTCTTTGTGAGGTAAAAACTAGATGTACATGGATGTATATGCAAAGTTTAACCTAATATTAATCCATAAAAGTCTAAAAATACCATCGCCGAATTCTTTGCCTATTTTACAAGAATTAATCCACAGTTAAAACCCCCTCAGTTACTTAAATATTTTCATTCGAAGTGTAATGGAAAGGGACTATCATTTTACTTTGTTGTAAAACTCCTCCGTTATTGCATCTGACTCGCCTAGACTCCCCATGGCCAGTAATGAGTAAGGAAATTGATTGGGGACTGTTACATACATGTCCGTACGCGTATGTATACATATATACAAACACATTTCGATCCACTTAACATCCAACCCGCCTCCTACTGAACCCTATGTGTGTGTGTGTGTGTGTGTGTGTGTGTGTGTGTGTGTGAGTGTGTGTGTGTGTGTGTATGTGTGTGTGTGTGTGTGTGAGTGGAAGGTCGGAAATTAGCATGCATTATTAATTGTAGTTACTCTCACTGGCTGGTTTGTCCTTCCAGTTACTACATTATATAGCGCTGAGAGAGAAAAAGTCTCATGAAATGCAATTTGTTTGTTTTTATTGTCCTCCATACAAATATCAACACATAAAGAACATCATACTTGCTACGGATACGATGAAAATTACCTGCACGTGTGCTGATGGAACATATACACTTTTAAATTGGAAAGAAAGACAGAGTAACACTTCCATTACGCACTCTGGTCTCGTATTTAATCCCTTACATTTTAACGACGGCTACGCAACTGGTGGGAAGACAAAAACAGAGAGAAGGCAGATTCGTACCCGAGCAAGGCGCTAGGTTAAGAGGACAGCAGACTGACTTGATTATGGGATTTGTTCTAAGCCATACACTTTTGGATGTTAAAACCACGACCGGGCAGAACGTGTTTCATAATAATTTAAATGTGTAACTGCAGGTAAATGTGCTGACGATTTCTTCACACATTTCTGAAGCCAGTATGATATTATGTAAATCTGGAGGTAGAAAAAGAGATATTTCATGTTTCTGTAATATTTATAAATAGTTTTATACTGTGTAAATTGTAAAAACAACTAATTAACCAACCCCCAAAACGATAACTCTTTTTTGAATGTCCAATTAAAAAGCATAAAATTTCCTGATTTTAATTTAATCTATATTTTTTATTGGCTTGTCAACAGGAACCATTCAGTGGTTCCTATTCTGAAGCACCTGATAATACTACCTCTTCATATTCTGTTTCTTTAGGATCCCCATTAATATTGTCCTCCCATTTGTTTCCAGGCCTTCAAAGTGCTTTCTACCCTTAAGGATTCCTGACCACAATACTGAACGAATGTTTCGTCAGTCCCATGCTCTCCACTTTCCCTACTCATTCCATCCTCTTAATTTGATCACCCCTTAATATCTGTGCGGGAACACAAATATTAAGAATAATTTCACGTGCAATTTCCTCAGTTTCCTGTAATGCGTTTAATTAAAAAACTAAAAATACGAAATCATTTACTTATTACAAAGTACGAGTATGTTCATTCTGAGAATTTAGATACCTGCTTCCCGTTACAAAAGAATTAGAGTTCATTTTATTTTTTTTTTATAGTTTAAATTTCAGATTTTTTTTTAATTCTAGGCTTAGTGCTTCTTATGCGAAATGTATACGTGTCAAATTATTGCTGCCCAGAATTTGGGGTTTCTCCTGCATTTAATGGGGAAAACAGGAATTTCATTATATCAGTTTACCTTCAGTTTCGGTAGAAATGTTATTTTCTGTCCACGTCTTCTTTTATTAAAGAAAATTTCGAAAATAAATACAACCCTAGCTACAACGTAGAGTTTCTGAAACATATTTCCAGGAAACATTCTAGCAGTTATTTAAAAAGGGTACTGATTACAAAATTCGATTCCTGTTATTACCTGTCATGTGTAAACTTTCAAATTCCATTCAATATTGAACTTCAGAATTAGACTATAATTTCGTGTAGTTTGAATATCTTGATCATAGAACATTTTTGGAACTGTTTGGGTAATTTAATCAGAGAAATAGTACAAGGGTCTTTATAGAATTGCCTTTCTGACTGAAGTATAGATTGATGAAGTTAATTTTTTCTTCTAATCCACTTTGCTATTTCTGTAAGGGGGAGAGGTGGCATATATTCAAAGAATTTCCAGGCAGTAAACTTTGGAACCGGTAAGTATAGCAAATGAACAAGAAATTTCTCTATAAAGCAATTTTTATAGTAACACTGTTATAACGCTTGCCTGTCAACTTATTGGCTTATCCAGTCACACCTCCTGCGTGTTGGTGTTTCTTTTTGCTTAGTTCTACAAATTATCGTAAGAAGAAAGTCTAAAAGAATAAGGATGGAGAAAATTAGGCGAGAATAAGTGACAACAAATTGTTTTTCTCTATATTTTGGGAGACTGACATTCACTTTAATTATGTACATAATTACATTCTCTACCTCACAGATGACGAACTCAGTGTCAATTCTAAAAACCTATCACTTAGATTTGTTTAGAGAAAGAACCGGTGCTTGTTCTGAAAACCTTCACATAACAAAATACACTCTGTGGCAAAATTCGTAATATTTCAGCAGGTGGAACACAAACTACTGGACTACGGAGGGCCAATTCTGTAGAGTTCATCCACGAGACGAAGGTATATATTTAGGTAAACTCTGCAGTACCAAATTAAGTTTAGTATTTGGAACGATATTTACTCACAGACACCTAAAAAACTCTCTTATAATACTGAATAAAATAACAACTATTTGAAGAGCGGATACGTGTTCCATTCTCCACAGGGAGATAAGCACAATACGGCAGACTTTACAGAAGTAAATGAGAAATAAGGAGCTCAACAATTCTTAGTATGAAGATCGTGTAGTTGATACAGTATGAAATTGTATCTAGTATTCAAGAATTGAAACAGCATGCCAATATAACATGTGGTTATGACAGACACTGCGAAAGAAAACCAGTTTTGACTTATTATCTCTAGGAGTAAATTAACGTCAAGTCCTTCCGTCTAAATCGTTTACTGTGTGGTGTACACAAATGACAATTTTCTTCCATTATTCAATGTACGATTAGTACAGTCAAGTACATTCTGACCTGTCCACTTCCACAACTCAGCAAATGAGAATCATGAACAAGTACGTGAAACATAGTCGTAAAACATTAAATGTAGTTAAAATGAACATTGACCAGACTAAATATCTACGCTTGAATTTCCTACCTGATTATCTACATATCCTATCTATCTCGGAGAAATTAGACCTATCAGTACGTACATTTGTGAAATATATAAAACTGGTGCTGGTGGAGTGCTTATTAATAAGAGCTGACAGGCTGAAATATATGCACGTTATTAATACGCTTCTGTATTGTCTTGCGGCTTATCGAGAATGTCATTTTGTACAGAAGGTACTGAAAAATGAATTTTGTGTTGTGTTGTGTCTCAATTGGTTAGTCTTCATATTCATATACCATTCTGAATGTTAAGAAACTCAGTAGGATATATTTTGACACATGCCCTTCATGCAAGCATTCAAATTAACATCCAGATAATAAGATATATTGTGCAGGCAAATGAATACGTAAAATATTATTTCAGAGTTTTATCACTTTTTATTTTCGTATACCTATGTGCTTACAGCCTGACTGCCGGAAAACGTGACTTATAATCCGTGAAAACCCACTGACAACTAACCTGCGATCGAAATAAAAAAACCACACGCACACTACTGGAAAAGTGAGGACTATTATATCATGTGAAAAGTTGTGTACTCACTCTGTCCGAGGTGCACCCTTTTCATCCATGGATAGATCTGCGGAGGGTTGGTAGGTGTGGCACTTCCCCCTTGCTTACTGTTGTTGTTGGCCGATCCCGTCGTGCTCGAAGTCGAAGATGTTGACGACGCAGGCGACGAGGAACTTTGAGAAACTGCCGACGACGCCGTTGTAGACCCAGCGGTCTGTTGCTGACCCGTCACTGACGGAGAGGTAGCTGATGACGCCCCAGTACCTCTCACTGCAGGCCCAGACGTGCTGTTCCCACTTGAAGCTGAAGATGGTGTAGTCACTGTCGATTTCCCTCCAGACACGTTGTTTGGGTTAGAACCTTGTTGAGCGGCCGATATCGGAGGGCTGCCTCTCTGAGGTCCTCCCCCAGTAGTGCTCAAATCTTGCGGAGAGCTCACTCCTGTAGTTGAAGTTGAGTCTGCATACTTACAGCTGTTATTGCTCGCTACAGAGTTGTTGTTGAGTAAAGATCCACCAGGTGTTGTAACGACCCCTAGCGGTGGGGTGACGGCACCAGGACTCGCATTGCTGGCGCTGTGGTGGTGAGAGTGCTGCTGGAGATGAGTTACTGTCGCACCACCCCCAAGCCTCTGAGGGTGGGATGAATGTAACTGTGTATAGTCCACCATTGAGCCAGCACCACCTCCATTCTGCATGTGTTGAGTTGCTGGTACGTTGCTGGTGGCGTAAGGATGCTGAGCGTAATGTTGCGTGTGGTGAGCGGAAACTTGCTGAGGCGAGTAGCAGGTGGGTGGGTACGAAGCTGCAGCCCCGGCATTGGGGTTGTAATAGTCTGCCGCCTGTCCCTGACCGGATGCGGGATGTTGGGCACTCACAGGGGAAGCCCCTGCCCTCTGGGCTTGACCCTGGTTCGCGTAACAAGATGCCAGAGAATTTACAAATTGGTACGAACTCATTTTGACACCACACGCAATTCTCTGTGGATATTTTACAGTAAATTCTTCGGGTTTTCTTCGTGTCGTTACTTCCAAGTTTCAATAGAAACTCCAGCAAATATTAAGATAGCAGTCACAACTACTTTCATTCCAACACAAAGAGCAAATTAAACGCTCTGACTACAGACATGGATCACAATAAACTATCACGGGTAGGAACTCTTTGTGAAATAATGTTAGTGCGAATTATACGAATTATGCATCAAGTCTAGATTCAGAACCTAGAACAACACTGCACTCTCACAAGTAGGCATCAGTAGCAACATAGAGTTATTATTTCCTGTGTAATTTTGGGTTGGGGGGGTTTGTTAAAGGTAGAACTTAACCGTATCGCTTAACTGGCAATAATTAGATTGCTACGGAGTTCAACTGCACGTAAGTCATTTAATTAAGTATGCTGGTGTTAAATTCGTAATGACGACCATCTTCACTTAATCACCCCAATATACGAAGTCCAGCTTAATTAAATATCTATTAATCGAATGTAAAAACGTCCTTTTTAAAACCACTTCATAAGTACTTATTTCCACAAAAATTAACACACGCACGCTGCATAATAAAAAACGGTATACGTAGTTCCTCTCTGGTTTTTCTTCAACGTATCACGACCACGTGGCCTATAGGGATGTCTTCGTGTAGTTTATGAGCAGCAATTACTGTCAAGTGGTTGTGGTATAAATTGCAGTAATACTCCTTACTGATGACGATCATGTTTATGATAGGTCTGTATATCTTACAAGGGACTGCTGACGAGGAGAAAGTACTGGGGTGATGCAGGCCAACCAGTGGCCGTACGGTTTGAACAAGCACTGTGCCGCTTCGTGCACCCGGATCACGTGTTTTATATGATGACAACTGGAAGAGCACTACTGAAAAACTTTTGAGGGAGAGGGAAGAGAGACAGAGGGATGATGTCTGTCTCTCTTTACGTCGTTCCTTCCCTATACTGTGCAGCAGCCAGTAGATCGGGACTTCTACGTCTGCTTCAGTTGATGGTAATGTCGCTACTGTTACTGATCGTCTGCTGTTTCTGACAAAATCTGTTTTCTCACTTTGACACTACATTCTGTCTCTGTCGCTCAATATGGTGACTTGTATTACGGTTCTGAAATGTTCACCACTGCCAACCACCAGTGACAGGCAGCTCACGCGGGGGGAACGAATATATACACTGCCACGTTGTGCTGCTCGAAGTCTCACACAAACCACCCTGAAGTAAAATTCGAAAAAAAAAAACTGTAAGGGGCGTGGGGGGTACCTAATTTTCCACCACCACCATGACTACTACTAGTTTACCACGCCGTCGCCAAATGATGACGGGGGCACGCGCCCTGTCTAATGCACGAGACTATTCCAGTAGCGTCGCTGTTGACGTGGATAGCACCAACAATTGTTTGACGACATCATGGTCGGTCGCACCAGTTTCGCCGTTTTGGTTGAAAACCCAACCACCAATCCCCGCGGTCCGTCAAACTTTGATTGGGTACTTGCAGTTGGATTCTTCAACCCGGTTGTCGATGTGAGAGGCAGTGACTGTTGGACAGAGACAGAGAGGGTGGGGAGAGGGGTACAGCAGGGAGGAGAAGAGAGAGATGGAGGGTTAATGGAGAGAGAATTTCAGAAAGGGAGAATGAGGGGGGGGGATATGGGAGGAGGTTTCAGGTTAAAAAGTCTTCAGCTCTGTATGTGTCTTGATCCTCACCGGTTTTGTATATTGGGAGTAACTATATAAATTTTCTGCGCATGCGTATATAAACTATACATGTGTTTTTTTTTGTACCGTGGGTTATTTCAAAATACGAGGAGAGGGGGTTGACAAGATGATTACGAGAGGTGGGGTCATTTTTAAGGGTTTTTATTATTTTAGAACTATGGAATAGAACGTGATATTTGCGGTCCAATGTGCGGAAATTGAAAAAAAAAATAGTGCGGTGGTTACTTTTTGTGGCTTTGATGTTTAATCAACAGTACAAAGAAGCGTGCTTGTGATAAAAAATATTCACAAATAACTCTTTTCCTTAAGTGAAAGAATTTTCGACACCAAGAGAGTGAGGGGGGGTCTACTAGGAGGTGAGTTCAAATTTATGGACTTGATAAACTTCAGCCTTTCCATTGACATACCCTAATATTAGCGACACTAATGTGTATTTTTCATCGTCGTGGATCAGACAGAACAACTGTTGTCTGCTGAGCTTTTCAACCGAAGTTTAAAATAAGTTAATCAATAGCCGTTCTTCTGTTTCTCCTGCGTTATTGTGTCAAAGGGGAGAGAACCAGCTTAATGCAACCGGGATTAACATTGGGCTTAGGACTGTCCGCTGTTTTATGCGTGTGAAGTGGAAAGCTTCCGACTGTATTTTGTTTAGCTCACTGGATTACAGCACTGATTATTCGCAGCGCCGTGTTTATTAGCGTGATTTAAAGCTACTGACATAATTGTTTACCTTTAGTAACAAGACTTATTTATAAATAATATATAAAAATTAACGTTTAATAGAAAGTGGATCAATTTAGATTACTCTAAATAAAAATAATTATAATAAAACATTTATTGAAGTAGAAGTCCGTATGGGCGACTAAACTCTCATCACGCAATTCGAAATCAATTACGATTCTAGGTCAAAACACATAAAAACAGCTACTTTTCGTGCGAATCATTTTTAAACCTTAACAGCACACCATCATTTGTTCTTACTGGGTAGAGCTTTAAACTAAACAGAATTGTTGAAAGTGTTTATTAGACACAGTTACCTTCTCACTATAACGCGGCAAGTCTGCAGCTTATGTAGCTTATGTAAAGACTCACAAAAACGGAAACTTCGTATCAACTGAATTCGTTAATTTCTTGCGTTCTAGGTCTAATCGCTTCCGAATTGACAATTTTATTATACGTCTATAAATGTCACTTTATGGGGGAAGCAAATGGATATTATCACACAAAACTCTTACTTATTCTTAGCAAATACCTTTCAAGTAATTCTTATCCTTTTTATCGGCCCGTTTGAAATCGTTTATGTAATTCAGGCTTCTTCTTCCTTACGCGACTAACTATTAATGCCACACGATGGTATCTGTCTCACACGCACACGTACAATCACACACACACATACACACTCTTGTAGCACTGCTATTAAAACACGTGACGACAGCAAATGTTTCACTTCCCGATTGCCATGGTCGCTCCTCGCTGCCACCACGAGAGCTCGTAAGTCACTGGCACGAACCTCGTTTCCAAGCGGACCTGTAGCTTGTGAGTCACTTTTAGGCCGTAGCCAAGTGTCTACAACACTGACACTCACGCTGCCAATCCTTCTTGTCGCAAAAGTAGCCCGTTCATTTGGCGTTACGACGGCAGGCAGAACGTCGTCCTCTTAACACGACTTCTCATACATAGCAACACGATATTCCTCACAAATTTTAAATAATCGTAAAATAACAATATTGATACCGTAGTACTGCAGTCATATCAAGGGCATTATTGTGTGTGTGTGTGTGTGTATGTAAGCATGCATATATGTAACTGTTATTTATGCTATTCATGCAAGAATTTTATTTATTCCACATGATGTCCCTACATACGAGTCTGATTTATCGGAAAGAAGAGCCTTACAACCGGAAGTAGAAAATTTACTGTTACCAGCGTAATGTGTCTGGTGTGTTCCGTCATCTTTTTCATGTATCCGTTCTGTTTGGAGTCCACGTGCAAGCTACAACGCGGGTTCTAAACGCGCCTTGTAAAGTTGCCGAGTGCCGCAAAGTATTTAACTGACGTGGCTTTCTAACCTTAAATCAAGACACACGCGTGGTACCGTGTATTTCCCGTCAAATGTATCAGTGATATTACTCCTCTGCTCGCGTGTGCGCCCGATGGTGCACCGTCCGTCTACTGGCCGCTGCTTAATAACTAGTTTTGTATACGGTTCTACCGTCGGCGGTGGGTCGCAGTAGTCGTAGTCGTAGTTGTGGTTGTTGTCGTCTCAGTTCGTTCGTGTGTTAGTTATGTAATAATCTCTTTGGACTCCCTCTTCTCTAAACTATATGTTACAATAATAATAATAATGTCTTATATTTCGTCCCCTACCTCTTCCACTTGGCCAATATGACAGTGCCAGTACTGTTGTAGGTGATGCCCTCCCCTACTACATCGGCCTTGTCGTAGTTCAAACATTTGCTCGCCAGATGGTGCAGCCATCGTACTTGAGCACTGCACTCTCTATCTTTCTCTTTAGCCCACAATCACTCTCCCTCCTTGTCATGCTTTCACCACTACGTGTTCGTCTGTCTTTGTTGTCAGCGTCTGCTGTTTCTTTTAGCTTGGGCATTCCCAGCGCACGCTTTACATTTCCCATCTCTCTGGCCCCTCTTCTTCAACATTGGAACACACCCCCATCCCCACTATCTCCTCACCCACTCGCCAACACACGGGAACCCTTCTCGACCACACGAAACACAAGACAGGGCAACATCGAGTCTGGGTTGGGTTTTCAGATGAGCAGATCTCCGCCGCGTGTACACACGTAACGCGGTGATTCTCCCGCAACCAGCCCCACCATGTGACTGACGTTCAAAGAGGGGTTGCTTGTCTCTATGGGGGTGGAATTCTAGCTATCACTTCCCTCGTTCCTGAATAAACCCCAGCACGATGCTGTGCAAATACTCTGAGTTTCACGTTGACCGCTGCAGCTGGAAATGACACTCACGGTGACCCAGGTCAAGAGCGAAGGGACCGGAAAAAGATTTTCTCTTTTGGAGGGGGGAACTGTGGAACGTTTCTTGCAAGATTCTCCCGTCCTTTGGGGTCGAGCAGTTTTACGTGCCTCCATGAATACCGCAATTCCAGAACAGACCGATACGTGACAATACACGTTTATAGAAAACTGCGTAAGAGCGAATGGAAGATTTCAGATATGAGACACACAGGGCTTATTCAGCACCCGAAACGGAAAATCCATGAAAGAGAAAGTTATATTCATATCCTTAGTTTGTCGAATCTGTTAAATATTTCAGAGCTGAAAATTACCCACCGATCATCTAAACCTTAAAATATTGTAGATCTGTAGTATTGAAACCATTTTTATTTTGGGATGAAATAAGATAGTGGCTGTAGTAAGAAATATATTCTTAGTTAAGCTTGTATTTTGTTTCATAACAACCACCGAGAAAGCTGCGGTATGGGGTCATATCTATCGCTTGTATTCGGAAGGCGTCAGGTTCAAATCTTTGCTAGAACAACGAATACGATAAATATTTGAGTGTTGTTTGACCGTGCATCTTCTTCATGGAATAAAGTGAAATGCCAGCTTGATGCAATTAGGTAATTTTATTGATATATTCTTAGCTCGACATATTTGACCGTGCATCTTCTTCATGGAATAAAGTGAAATGCCAGCTTGACGCAATTAGGTAATTTTATTGATATATTCTTAGCTCGACATGTTTGACCGTGCATCTTCTTCATGGAATAAAGTGAAATGCCAGCTTGATGCAATTAGGTAATTTTATTGATATATTCTTAGC
>Ga0123357_10009070_pt1 | contig 12514 bp, 11 predicted proteins | sample TergutEmb28metaG_FD_89873 | JGI IMG/M metagenome (GOLD analysis project Ga0123357, IMG submission 89873) | Embiratermes neotenicus P4 segment gut microbial communities from Petit-Saut dam, French Guiana - Emb289 P4 | ecosystem: Host-associated > Arthropoda: Insects > Digestive system > Gut ... | reverse complement strand
TTCGCTCGGTCGTCGAGGCGCAATCGACGCCGGCTGAGAAGCTCGTGTTTGACAACCTGGCGATGGTCCAAGGGCTACAGGGCTCGCAGATCACCCCCGTGTTGCCATCGGGGTTCAGCCAGTTCAACGCGGATTTCCAGCGACTGTACTTCTCATTCGTGCAGGGGCAAACCACTTTGGATGACTCGGTCAGTCAGTTCATGACGGCAGCGGCGGCAGATCTCGCAGGGTAACGTCCATGTCAATTGAAGTGAAAGGTAGAGCGCAGGTCGTTCGTGGGACCCGGCGTCGCCGGCCAGTCCGCATGACCGAGGGACTCGCAGGTTATGTTTTCCTGACCCCTTGGTTCATCGGGCTCGTCGTGATCGTCATTTTCCCCATGATCGCCTCGCTCTACCTTTCCTTCACCGACTACAACCCCCTCGGCTCGCCCAAGTGGGTCGGGCTGGCGAACTACGTCAAGATGTTCACCGCTGATCCGCGCTACTGGAACTCAGTGCGCGTGACCTTGGTCTACGTCGTCTTGTCGGTGCCGATCCAGTTGATTTTCGCCTTGGTGCTCGCGGTGGCTCTCGACAAGGGCCTCCGCGGTCTCAACTTTTACCGTTCCGTCTATTATCTGCCGTCGTTGCTCGGCGGTTCGGTCGCCATCGCCCTGCTGTGGCGACAAGTGTTCGGCGTCAACGGCATGATCAACCAGGTTCTGGGCTGGTTCGGGATCCACGCCGGCAGTTGGATTGCCAACCCAAAAACGGCCGTGTACACCTTGATCGCGCTCAGCGCCTGGATGTTCGGCGCGCCCATGGTCATCTTCCTGGCTGGCCTGAGGCAGATCCCGGCAGAGTTCTACGAGGCGGCCGCTGTGGACGGCGCCGGATCGGTCCGACGCTTCTTCTCCATTACGATGCCGCTGCTTAGTCCTGTCATCTTTTTCAACCTGATCCTGCAGACGATCAACGCGTTCCAGGCTTTCACACCGGCCTACGTCATCAGCGATGGCACAGGGGGGCCGGTGGACTCCACCCTCTTCTACACCCTGTACCTCTATCAACAAGGCTTCCGGTATCTCCACATGGGGTACGCCTCCGCCATGGCATGGGTCTTGCTGGTTGTGGTCGGCATCTTCACCGCGATCAACTTCATCGGGTCGAAGTATTGGGTCTTCTACGGCGATGTAGGGTAGGCGGACCATGCAAGCACTGTCGTCGGCTCCAGAGGCCGGATCGCCCGTGGTGACGCGCTCCCGGCACACACGCCACATCTTTCAAACTCCCGGCGGGAAATTCCTCCGCCACGTCATTCTGGCCGGGTTTGGCCTACTCATGATCTATCCCTTGCTGTGGATGTTGTCGAGTTCTTTCAAGCCAGAGGCCGAGATCTTCACCAACGCCAGCCTGATCCCGCAAGATCCCACGGTGCAGAACTATGTCCAGGGCTGGACCGCGTTGCCCAATTCGTTCACGCGCTTCTATGTCAACTCGTTCATCATCGTCATCGGCGCCATCGTCGGAAACATGGTGTCATGCTCATTGGCCGCCTACGCGTTTTCGCGCCTCAAATTCAAGCTGCGGGGCTTGTGGTTCGCGCTGATGCTGGGGACCTTGATGCTGCCTCGCCACGTGATCATGATTCCGCAGTACATCTTGTTCTCCAAGCTTGGCTGGGTGAACACTTTCTACCCGCTGATTGTGCCGAAATTCCTGGCCACCGACGCCTTCTTCATCTTCTTGATGGTGCAGTTCATCCGCACGCTGCCGCGCGAGTTGGATGAGGCCGCCCGGATCGACGGCTGTGGCTATTTCGGGATCTTTTTCCGGATCATTATGCCGCTGGCGATGCCGGCGCTGGCAACGACGGCGATCTTCACGTTCATCTGGACATGGAACGACTTCCTCACGCCGTTGATCTACCTGAACAGCCCGCAGTTGGCCACGATCCCGATGGCCTTGCGGTCCTTCATGGACGCGGAAAGCGGTTCTTCTTATGGGCCGTTGTTTGCGATGTCAATCTGCGCGTTGGTCCCGATCTTCGGCTTTTTCATTAGCGGGCAGAAGTACCTGATACGCGGTGTTGCCACCACGGGGTTGAAGTAGGAGGCAAGGATGGAACAAATCGAATTGGCTGATACCGGTCTTCACACTGGGCGGATCATCCTGGGCACAATGACGTTCGGCGCCCAAGTCGATCAGCCGACGGCCGAGGCGATGGTACAACGGGCGCGCGATGCCGGGGTCACGATGTTCGACACGTCCAACAACTACAATCAGGGACAGTCTGAGGTCATCCTGGGCCAGGTCATCAAGCCATTTCGTGACGAGGTCCTGATCTCAACCAAAGGGGGCAGCGCGGTCGACCAGGCCGACCAATCCGTCAAGGGGCTCAGCTCCGCCGCGTTGAGACGAGCCGTCGATGGCAGCTTGACCCGTCTGGGCGTGGACCACATCGATGTGTACTATCTGCATCGGCCGGATCGTACGACACCGATTGAAGAAACTCTGTCCGCGTTGGCGGACCTCGTGGCGGCGGGCAAGATCCGTTGGGTCGGGCAGTCCAACTTCGCCGCCTGGCAGATCACTGAGATGAACTACCTGGCGCGCCTGAACGACTGGCCGCAAGTTCTCATCTCCCAACAGATGTACAACCTGATTGCCCGCCGGATCGAGGCGGAATACACGGAAGCTGCTGACCGGCTGGGGCTGACGACCATTGCCTATAACCCACTGGCCGGTGGCTTGCTGACCGGGAAACACCACTTCGATGAGATCCCGTCGCCCGGGACGCGCTTCGCCAAGGACCAGTATCGCGACCGCTACTGGAACCATGACCAGTTCACAGCGGTCGATCGCCTGTCGTCGATCGCTGCTGAGGCGGGCTTGACCTTGGTTGAATTGTCATTTCGTTGGTTGCTCGGTCGTCCGGCAACGGGGGCCGTCTTGCTGGGCGCGTCAAGTCTGGTGCAACTGGAAGCGAACTTGGCGGCGACTGAGGGACCACCACTTGATCCAGCGACCGTGGCGGCGTGCGATGACGTCTGGACGCAACTACTTGCCGGGGTCGCCCCGGCCTACAACCGATAGACGGCCAAGGGAGTCGTTCGATGAAGATCACAGACATCCGGGCAACAACCGTGGCGATTCCACTGGAGGCGCCACTGCGCCACGCCAACGGGGGCCACTGGGGCCGGTTCGTGCGTACGATCGTCGAAGTCGTGACGGACGAAGGGCTCGTCGGCCTAGGCGAGTTGAGGGGCCAGGGGGCGGCAACCGAAGCATCGTTGACCGGGCTCAAACAGTACCTGGTGGGCCACGACCCGTTTGATCTTGAGGCGATGCGGTTCATGTTGTTGAATCCCACTGCCGCTTTGTACAACAACCGGGCGGCGCTTCATTCGGCTATTGAGTTTGCCTGCATCGACCTGATGGGTAAGTACTTGGGGATTCCGGCGTCGCAGCTCTTTGGCGGACGGCTGCGCGACAGGATCGCTTTCAGTTCCTACCTGTTTTTTCGCTATGCCGCCGATGACGGCTCTGGGGAGGTTTCCACCCCAGAGCAACTCGTGGCCCACGCCCGAGACCTCAAGCAGCGGTATGGCTTCACCTCGCACAAGCTCAAAGGCGGGGTGTATTCGCCACGCTTTGAACTGGACTGTTACCGCGCCCTGGCTGACGCGTTCCCCGAGGACCACCTACGGTATGACCCCAACGCGGTTCTTAGTGTGCCGGACGCGATCCGTTTCGGGAAGGCGATTGAACACCTCAACAATGACTACTACGAGGACCCGACCTGGGGGCTAGAAGGGATGCGCGAGGTCCGGGCGCGGGTCGATATCCCGCTCGCCACGAATACTGTCGTGGTCAATTTCGAGCAACTTGCGAGCAATGTGCTGCGTCGCGCGGTCGATGTGATCCTGCTCGACACCACGTTCTGGGGCGGGCTGCGGCCGTGTCTCAAGGCTGCCGGGGTATGCGAGACCTTCCAACTTCAGGTGGCGGTTCACTCATCGGGGGAGTGCGGTATCCAGTTGGCGACCATGCTCCACTTGGCGGCCGTGACGCCGGCCATGCCTTTCGCCGTTGATACCCACTATCACCATCTCAAAGACGATGTCATCGTGGGCGGAAAGATGCAGTACGTGGACGGGGCCCTTCCGGTCCCGACCGGTCCGGGCCTTGGGGTTGAACTTGATCCCGAGAGAATGGCCCAGTACGCGGCCTACTATCGCGAGACAGGGAACTATACCTATGACCGTGATGCCCGGCGTCCCGGGTGGTATCCTCTGATCCCCAACGAGCGCTGGGCCGACAGACGGCAACTGATATTATGAATACGGAATACCAAGGCGCGATCGAAGGGGCAGCTCATCATTACTACTTTGGCTCCGATAGAGTCAGCCAGTTTGTCCGAGTTGGCGCTCGAAGCAATTCGGGCTGCGATTGTCTCGGGCGAGTTGCCGGGCGGCCAGCCGCTGCGCGACCATCAGTTGGCAGAGAACCTGGGGGTCAGCCGAACCCCGGTGCGGGAAGCACTGCATCGGCTGCAATCGGAGGGACTGGTCGAACCCCGCGGCCGGACCGGCTGGGCGGTTGCGCCGTTCACCGAACGAGACGTCCACGAGATTTTCCATCTCCGCCGGTTGTTCGAAGGGGCGGGGATCGACGAGCTCGAAAAGTCTGGTACGACCGAGCAGATCGAGTCGATTGCCGGTTTTTTCAACGGCTTTGGGCACCCGATCCCACCCGCCCGGCTACGCGAATACTTCCAGCGCGACGACGAGTTTCACAAGTCGGTTGCGGCGGCGAGCGGAAACAGTCGGATCGTGGCCTTTTACGCTGTCATTTCGGTCCATATCAACCGTGGGCGGTATGTCTTATCGGGGGCGCGCTCGGATCGACTGGAAGCGACGCTCGACGAGCACCTGCGTATTACACGCGCACTGCAAGCGCGAGACTTTGCCGAGGCGCGCTCCGCGCTCGAAGACCACCTGCGCACGGGCGAGGCACTCATGGTCGCCCAGATGCGTCCGGCAGACGATTAGGGCATCCAGCCGTCTTCAGTGACGTGAGTCACATTTCGGTTGCGGGCGTTGAGGGGCCGCGAAGGGGTGGTCTGTCGTGACCAGCATTAGCCATTACGTCAAGGGCACGGCCAACACCGCGCCTCCGGTCAGGGTGTCGCTTGGCGAGCTGAGGGAGCATTGTGCTGCCATCCTTGACCGGTCGGGTTTGCCCGACGCCGCCTCTCACCTGGTAGCTGATTCCTTGGTTGACGCCGAGGCCCGCGGGATTTCCTCCCACGGCGTGACGCGGACGCGGATTTACGCCCGGCGGTTGCGGTCGGGCATGATCGCCGCCGGCGCCGTCCCTGAGATCATCGCGAGCACGCCGGGCAGGGTGCGGGTCGATGCGCACAATGCGATCGGGCACCTTGGCGCTGAAGCCGGCCTTCGGGCAGGTATCGAACAAGCGACTGAGAACTTTGTCGGGGTGGTTGGAGTGGCCAACTCCAACCATTGCGGGACACTGGCCTACTTCACCCGGCAGGCCGCCCAGCAGGGCTTGATCGCGATCGCGATGTCAACCGCGCCGGTCACCATGATCTATTTCGGGGGCAAATCTCGCGCCGTTGGGACCAATCCCCTCAGCATCGCCGTGCCTCGCCCCGGCGGCGCACCGGTGGTGGTCGACATGGCGACCAGTGCCACTGCCCGTGGCAAGATCATTTTGGCGAACCAGCTTGGCCACGACATTCCCGAAGGCTGGGCGGTTGATGCCGACGGTTACCCGACGACTGATGCGGCCGCTGCCTTGGAAGGATCGGTTGTGCCGTTTGGCGGGGCCAAGGGGTCAGGTCTGGCGATGATGGTGGATCTGTTGGCTGGTGCCATGGTGGCGGGGCTGACCGGCCCTGATATCGGCGACATGTACGAGGACTTCCACCGAACTCAACGGGTGTCTCATCTTTTCATCGTGCTTAATCCGGATGGTTGGGTCGGGCAGGCTGCTTTCGAAAGCCACGTCCGGACTTTTGTCGAGCGGTTCGAGGCCTTGCCGCCGGCTGCTGACGTCGAACGGCTCTTGTTGCCGGGTGAGCCCGAACAAGATCGCTTCGAACGGGCGAAAGTTGAGGGTGTGCTCCTAGCGGACACTGTGGCGACCGACCTCAACGAGTTGGCAGATGAGGTGGGCGCCGGTCGACACTTGATGCCTTCGACATCCTCTATCAGTCGGTCTGAGCAATGATACTTTTGCCTCGTCGACCGCGCACAAGCTTGGGAAACTCACACTAGAAAGGTCTTACAACATGAGTTATGTCAACCCATTGCACGAACGCCTGGCAGCCGGCGGAGTGATCCGCGGAGCCTGGATGTCGTCGCCGAGCGTGGTGACAGCCGAAGCGGCGGCGGGGGTCGGCTTCGACTACGTCTGTGTTGATTTGCAACATGGCGCGGTCGATTACGCCGACGCCGTACCGATGTTTGCTGTTATTCAGGCTCAGGGTGCCGTGCCGATGGCTCGGTTGGTGAAGAACGAATGGACGTCCATCGGCAAGATCCTGGATGCCGGGGCTCTCGGCATCGTCGTGCCGATGGTGAACACCGCGGCCGAGGCGGCTGCGGTCGTGGCCGCAACGCGTTATCCGCCCCGCGGAGGACGGTCGTTTGGCCCGGTCCGGGGGTCAGTGGCGGTCGGATCGCGCGACATTGCGGATCTAGAACAGATCTTCGTGGCCGTCATGGTCGAAACGAAGACTGGCCTGGACAATGTCGACGAGATCGCCGCGACAGAAGGTGTTGACGCGGTCTATGTCGGACCAGTCGATCTGGCCCTGGCTCTGGGGTTGCCGGGCGACTACGAATCGCACGAGCCGGCGCACGTGGAGGCCGTGGCACGCATTCGACAGGCCTGTACGACGGCTGGCAAGGTCGCGGGAATCCACTGCGGCGATGGGGCAATGGCAGGGCGCCGGCTCGCCCAAGGTTTCCGAATGACCACCGTGATCAACGACGTGGCGCTCGTGCGCTCAGCCGGGGCGATCGAGTTGGCGCGGGCTGTGGTGACGCCAGAAGCCGGGGCGCGATGACGTTGCTGAGTGACGGTTGGACGGACACGGTTTTCAGTCGGACCGACGACGAGGCTTCGCTGCGCGAAATCGCCCGAATCATCAGAGGCGACATCATCCGAATGTTGGCCAACGCTCCGAGCGGGCATGCTGCCGGCGCTCTCGGGATGGCTGACCTGATGACGGTGCTGTACTTCAACGCCATGAGACACGACCCGGCGCATCCCGAGTGGTCCGAGCGTGACGTTTTTTTCCTCAGCAACGGGCACACCGCGCCGGTCCTTTATGCTGTGCTCGCGCGCTCGGGCTACTTCCCCGTGGGCGAGCTGCGGACATTGCGCCGGCTTGGCTCTCGACTGCAGGGGCATCCGGAACGTCGCACCTTGCCTGGTGTTGAGAGTACCTCTGGCCCACTGGGGTCGGGTTTATCGCAAGCGGCCGGCTACGCCCATGCCCTCCAGAATATCGACCGGGTCCGGGGTCGCTTCGTTTACACCGTCCTGGGCGACGGCGAGATCGACGAGGGTAACGTCTGGGAGGCCGCCATGTTCGCTGGCAAATACCGACTCGGGAACCTGATTGCCCTGATCGATCGTAACAACATTCAAATCGACGGTTCGACCGAGACGGTCATGCCGTTAACCAACCTGCGCGCCAAGTGGGAGTCCTTCGACTGGCATGTGGTCGACATCGACGGCAATAACGTACGGGCGGTGGCCGATGCTATCCAACTCGGTCGCGCGGTCAACTATGCCCCCACGATGATTATTGCAAACACCATTGCCGGGAAGGGGGTGCCGTTCATGGAGTACGACCACCGTTGGCACGGCAAGATACCCTCGGTTGACCAAGCCGAGGAGGCCCTGCAAGCCCTGGAGGGGGGTCTAGTGCCATGACCGCCTACGCACTGGCGGCTGATGCTTTGGTCGATCCTCGGCTGGAGCCCATCCGCTACGGGTTTGGCCGAGGTTTGCTGGCGGCCGCTGAGTCCGACGAACGGGTGGTCGCGCTCTGTGCTGACCTGGCCGAGAGTACGCAGATGAGTCTGCTCAAACAACGATTCCCGGACCGGTTCGTCGAGGTTGGCATCGCCGAGCAGAATCTGGTGACAGTGGCGTCTGGCATGGCTCACGCTGGGAAAATTGCGTTCACCAGCAGTTACGCCGCTTTCAGCCCAGGACGGAATTGGGAGCAGATCAAGACCACTGTCGCGATGAACGACCAACCGGTTGTGATCGTTGGGTCCCACACTGGTCTCAACGTCGGGTACGACGGTGCGACCCACCAAATGCTGGAAGACATCGCGATCATGAGGGTGATGCCCAACATGCGGGTGATCGCGCCAGGGGACAGCCTTGAGGCAGAACGCGCGACGTGCGCGATCGCGGCCAGTCCTGCGCCGACGTATCTGCGCTTGGCCCGCGACCAGACGCCGGTCTTTTCGGCCGTTGATGCACCATTCGTCATTGGCGTGGCCTATGTGCTGGCAGAGGGTCGGGACGTCAGTCTGATCGCCACTGGCACGATGACCTACCAGGCTTTGGTGGCGGCCGAACGGTTGAGTCATTGGGGGATTCGCGCCGAGGTGATTCATGTTCCGACGGTCAAGCCGCTTGATGAGCAGCAGATCATTGGCAGCCTGCGCCGGACAGGTCGGGCAGTCACGGTTGAGGAGGGCCAGGTGGCAGGGGGCCTGGGCGGCGCCGTTAGTGAGTTGGTGACCAGCCGATACCCTGTGCCCGTATTGCGCCGGGGGATGTGTGATCGTTACGGCGAAACGGGCGGGCCCTCGGAACTCCTTGAGCGGTTCCGGCTGACCGGCGGCCAAATCGCTGATGACGTGAAGGAATGGCTGACGAACCTGCCCTGAGATTGACGGTGAAACAGCGCGCCTGGCTTCTGCGGGTATCAGAAGATTCTCGATTTTGCGCCACCGGCCCACATATCGGCATTGGCCCCGACCTTGGCCGCGACCTTCGCGCTGATCTGGGTCATGCGATCAGCGGTTTCCGGACTGATTGTGGTCTGGAGGCACCGGATGTTCTCCTGCAATTCGCTGACATCGCGGGGTCCGGTTAGGACCGAGGTGATGCCTGGTTGCATGAAGAGCCAAGCCAGCGCCGCTTCTGGCATGGTTATTTGCTGCTCAGCGCACAGGGTGTCGAGTTGCGCGATGGCCTCGAAGATTTTATCCTCGGCGCCGTCCTCGCCGTGGCGGAGTTTCTCGGGGTCGGCGTACAAACGCGTGCGTTTGACATACTCCGGCACCTCGCTCACGGTGTGGTATTTGCCAGTCAGGAGCCCCTGGGCCAGCGAGCTGTAGCAGACAATCGACAAGCCGTCCTCGATACTCTTTTCGAGGATGCCGTGTTCGATTGCCCGCCAGAAAAGGTTGTACGGCAGTTGGTGGGCCTGAAGAATACCGAAATTGCTGGTGTCTTCCAGCATGGTCATCTGTTGCACGCCGAAGTTGGACATGCCGGCTGCCCGAATCTTGCCCTGATCGAGTAGGCGTTGAAGACCTTCCATCGGCTCCTCGAACGGTACTTCCATGGCAGGCCAGTGGAGATAGTACAAATCGAGGTAATCGGTTTCCAGGTTCTTCAGCGTCTGCTCACAGGCCTTCACCATCTCGGTCGGGTGGTAATGCTCCGGACTGGCCACCTTCGAGGCCAGAACTACCGTGTCGCGCCGTCCTTTGAGTGCTCGCCCGACGATTCGCTCTGAGGTGCCCTTCTCGTATGCCTCCGCTGTGTCGAGGAAGTTGATACCCAGATCGAGAGCGGCGTGAATCGTGTCGACGGAGTCTTGATCGTCTTGTGGGCCCCAAAATTTCCCGCCGGCGAACGCCCAGCAGCCGAGCGCCAGAACCGAGACGTCGATATCGGTTTTCCCAAGTTTGACGTACCGCATGCCGCCACTCTTTTCTCGGTGGAGCGGAGCCGGAAGGCGGCGCCTTCGCACCAGAAATTCAGTATACCGTATCCAGAAGGAGGTTTTGAGCCCGCTGAGGCCGTCGTGTACACTAGGCAAGTTGGAATTCTGAGGATTACCTCAGCCGATCGAGGAGTTGTCGATGGCAGCCGTCTGCGATATCTGCGGCAAGCACCCCAGTTTTGGCCATAACGTCCCTTGGTCGAAAAAGAAGACCATCCGGCGCTGGGACCCGAACGTTCAGCGCGTTCACGCCGTCGTCAACGGTACGGCCAAGCGACTCAACGTGTGCACGGCTTGTCTGAAGGCCGGCAAGGTCGCCCGTTAACTGACGCCCACTGCCTGAAGAGCCCGTCCGGTGACGGGCTCTTGGTTTGTTCGTCGCGTGGATGTCGGACGGCCCGGCTACACTTCAGCCGTGGACGAATGGCGCACTGAGGCCTTCCGGCAGTTGGCCCTGCCGCTGACCAAGGTGTTGGGCCCCGATACGGCCAAGCTTTTCCGACAGATGGGCTTGACCACCGTCGGCGAGTTGCTCGCCTTGCTGCCGCGTCACCTCATGTCAGGTACCGCGTTAACCGACATCGCCTCGCTGGTGGCCGAAAACCGTGGTTCCGAGGAGTACATCGCCTTGATCGCCCGGGTGGCCCGGGTCGAGGTTAAGGGCGCGCCCCCACGGCAACGCATCGAGGCCACCCTGTCGGATGGACGCGGTACGCTGACCGCCACATTCTTCGGCCGACCCGGGCTGGTGAGCTACTGGCAGCGGTTGTTGTCCAAGTCTGATCGCGGGATTTTCGCTGGCAAGTTGAGCTGGTTCAACTTGGCCCCGCAGCTGGCGCATCCGGGCTTTGTCATGATCACGCCGGAGGGTTTGGTCGGCGCGGCCGACAACCTACCGATGGCCAAACGGGTGGCCGCCAGCTCGTTCATCGGCCTTTACCCCCAGACCGCCCGCTTGCGTACCTGGACGGTGGCCGAGTCGATTGCCGTCGGCCTGGCCCAGATCGCCCACGTGGCCGATCCGCTGCCCCAGTGGGTACGGCGCCAGGCCAGAGTCGTCGACTTCGAGGAGGCCTACCGCGGCGTTCACCAGCCGACCAGCCGCGCCGAGTACAACGCCGGCGTCCAGCGCCTGTTGTTCGACGAGGCGTTCGCCACCCAGGTGGCGATGGCCTACCGTCGGGCCGACCGGGCCAACCACCGGGCGACGCCACGCCGCTCGCTGCCTGACGGGCTGGTGGCCCAGTTCGACCGACAACTACCCTTCCACCTGACTGCCGGCCAGGTCGAGGTCGGCCAGACCATCGCGCGCGAGCTGGCCGACGACCGGCCGATGCAACGCCTACTCCAGGGCGAAGTCGGGTCGGGCAAGACCGTTGTGGCCGTCCGGGCCATGCTGGCGGTGGTCGACGCCGGCGGTCAGGCCGTCCTGCTGGCCCCAACTGAGGTACTGGCCCAGCAGCATTTCCAGGCCGTGACGGCCTTGCTCGGCCCACTGGGGCAGGCTGGGCTGACCGGTCAAGGGACTGAGGTCGTCCTCCTGACCGGCTCAACGCCGGCGGCGGCCAAATCGACAGCGCTGCAGCGGATCGCCTCGGGTCAGGCCGGCATCGTCATCGGTACCCATGCTGTCCTGGCCGAGGGCGTGTCGTTCGCCGACCTCGGGCTGGTCGTGGTCGACGAGCAGCACCGCTTCGGTGTCGAGCAGCGCAATGACTTGTCCGAGCGGGCGTCGACCCGACCACATGTCCTGGTGATGACGGCGACTCCGATCCCCCGATCAGTCGCCATGACGGTGTTCGGCGACCTCGACCTGTCCAGCCTGACCGAAATCCCGGCCGGCCGGGCGGACGTGTCGACGGTCGTGGTCGATCAAGTGGCCCATCCGAGCTGGGTCGAGCGGGCCTGGGCTCGCATCGACGAGGAGGTAGCGCTGGGCCATCAGGCCTACATCGTGGCACCACGGATCGACCCGGCTAGCGTCGGCGAGGGTGCCGCCGTCCTCGACCTGTACGATCGCCTGACCAGTGGCGCGCTGGCCACCCGCCGGGTCGGCCTGCTGCACGGCCGACTGTCATCGGCCGAGAAAAGCGCTGTCATGGCGGCCTTCTCGGCCGGGGACCTTGATGTCCTGATCGCGACGTCGATGATCGAGGTTGGGCTGGATCAGCCGAGAGCCACCGTCATGGTGATCTGCGACGCCGACCGTTTCGGGGTGTCGCAGTTGCACCAGTTGCGCGGCCGGATCGGGCGGGCCGACTTGCCGGGGCTGTGTTTGCTGTTGACGAGCGTCAGCCAAGGTACGCCGGCCCGCGACCGGTTGGAGGCGGTGGCGGCCACCCGCGACGGCGTCGTCCTGGCTCAGGCCGACCTGGCCCAGCGCCGCGAAGGCGACGTCCTCGGGTCGAGCCAGTCCGGTCGGCGATCATCGCTGCGGGCGTTGCGGGTACTGGATCACGCCGACTTGATTGACCAGGCCCGCTCGATTGCCAACCAAGTCGTCGAACGCGATCCCGCC
>Ga0123357_10009069_pt1 | contig 12514 bp, 1 predicted proteins | sample TergutEmb28metaG_FD_89873 | JGI IMG/M metagenome (GOLD analysis project Ga0123357, IMG submission 89873) | Embiratermes neotenicus P4 segment gut microbial communities from Petit-Saut dam, French Guiana - Emb289 P4 | ecosystem: Host-associated > Arthropoda: Insects > Digestive system > Gut ... | reverse complement strand
TCAAACTGAAGACTGCTTGGCTACCCACTCCATTCGCCTCTTTCCCCTTCACTTCTCCTCCCGTGCGTCGCCGTGTGCCACCAGATTCCGTTTCCACTCTACAGGTATTTATTTATACACACAACGGGAATGGCACATTTCAGAAGGCTAAGAGTTTCCTGTTCGTGTCTCATTAACATGATTAATTAGTAGATATTTAAAATAAAAATCCACATCTCAAATTTATATGTGTTAGGCCTACCGGTGTTCAGTCTCGTAGCTTCAAGAGCTGTGTCAAGTGATGTCTGGACTATGCACTATTTGAAGTGCTGCACTTACTGGTCAGCACTTTACTGAAGACTGGTCACTGAAGGTCGCAGTACGGTTTTCGCCTGTTACTGTCTGATCGCAATGTCGCCGTCTCCATTATTCTTGTACAGGATCTGCGTTTGTTCCAATCGTTTCTCCATCGCATGAAGTTTTTTAACTTTTGAGGTGGACTGTCCAATCAGGTCACATTGTACTTTGGCTTTAATCCTCAGCCAGGTCGAAGTTGTGACTTCATTTATTGACTTCGGGATGTAAAATAGAACCCAGGGTTGTTTGCGTGTCCAGTCTTTACTTCTGCTAACGGGACCAATCGCAACACTCGCTCATTTCTTCCCCACTTACATATCACCCCACCGCCTCCCCCCGTGAATATTTTTTTCTAAATCATTATTCCACTGTGTTTCCTAGACTGCCTAATCGTTATCGATAAAAAGTACCGTATTATTGCGGGATTAATATTATCTCACTTCTTCAAATCCTGTCAGACCTTCTGATTAGTTTCGCTTATTTTATGTTTTTCGGGTTTATTGCGACCACTTTGTAAACTACATAGTAATTAAACTTAGCAGCATGTCTTGTTTACTTACTACAGCTCTTACTGTCCGCACGAACATAGTACCTACACTAACTTAAGCTATATATCTCCAACTTGGAAGTGTGTCATCCCTGTTGTGTGTGTGAAAACTGGAAAGGGCATTTATCTCAGTAATTAACCAACTTGATGCACAAAATTTTTTGTTTTACAATAAGTTTATTTCATTCTACATGTTTCGAGCACATGTGCTCGAAACATGTAGAGGCATGAAATAAACTTATTGTAAAACAAATATTTTGTGCATCAAGTTGTTTAATTACTGAGATAAATATACTGAGATGCACGGTCAGCAAAACGTCAAAATTTGGAAAGGGTATGTAGTCAAACACAACTATGTCAATAAGACGTTTTAATGACTGCAAAAGTTGGCACTAACTTCGCCTACCGGCGGCGGCCGCTCTGTCGGTATGGTTCGCTCGCGGACTAAAGCCACGGAGTTTAGTTTAGTTTAGTTTAGTAGACAACTACATCTACAACTGTATCTCCAAGATTTTTACCACGTGTTTTCAAGTCTGCGTATTGGCAGTGCTTTGACGCTGTACTGCAAACTTCACGAACAGTACCCTAATGACTGGATTGGGCGTGGTGGCACAGTCACTTTGTCCTTTGTATCACCAGACTTTTCCCTCACGTAATTGTCTCAGTACATGTAAGAAGGTTCTGAATATGATTTAAATCCACCCCAATATTTGTCTCGCACTTCTCAATGTTTTCTCTGTAGGGGTGACAACACTGAAGTTATTGCATTCGGTTCGGCAAGCAGTCACAACATATTAACGTTAAGTTTAATCCTATTCAGGTAATTAAATAATACTTGTCGCGGGTCTGAAGTGCTGCAGTGTGTCACATTTTGCACATTAGTGTCGAAATGAAGCAGTTTCTTGTTACTGTGAGTGACCAATGTTGTGTAGGCCTGTGTGCTGTGTGTGCTGTTTGTGCATATGTGTGTGCTGTGTGTGCAAATGTGTGTGCCAAGGCGTGTTCGGGTGCAATTGCTTGTTTAGATCGGAATTCCAGCAAAAGAAGAAGTGAATTTCTAAACCAGCGGCACCTGACTGCACAGATACATCTGCTGATTAAGTCATAATTTCTTAAGTTTGTATTTTGACTTCATTGACAACAGTATTATTTTGCTTCGATTTACCTTATTAAAAATATCACTTTGTAAAACAATTTATCGTGTATCCTTCCTTCGCTTTAGACTCATAAGATGGAAAAGTGCGTAGCATTACTTAGTTCTTTCGCGGGAGTCAGTTACTGGATGGACGACGAGGATTCGATTCCCATTACGAGCAGATCCCCTCTTCCCCCTGCTTCAGCCACATGCATCCAGTCTGTGGGGCCCACATATCTTCCTCCCCATTGGGTGTTGTGACTCTCTTCCATTAGGTAAACTGGCCAGAGCTTGAAATTCAGTACTTTTAAAGTTCCGTTTCTAGAATACTTCGGATTGTCCGTCCACGTCCTCAGGATTTGGTGCATTAGCAGATGCAACTTTCCTTTTACCTTACCTAAATGGGTTTTTATATAATCAAGTGTGAAGCCCTTACCTGTCTGGTTTGTTTGCTTATTTCATAACAACTTACTTAATAATACTGCTATTTACATTCGTTTTTGCCCACAAGAAAGAACGATAAACAGAATAGAAAGCAGTGTTGAAGTTCAGATGGGTTCGAATAGGACTAGTCAGCAGGTAGCTCTTGGCGTGTGCATAGTGAGGGAGGTTTTCCGGCGAATTTCGTCACGCAACCCAAGTCTGACACGCCAGTGTAGTATAGTAGTAGTAGAAGTACTACTAGTAGTAGTAGTACTAGTAGTAGCAGTAGTAGTAGTAGTAGCAGCAGTAGTAATAATAGTAGTAGTAGTAGCAGTAGTAGTAGTAGCAGTACTAATAGTAGCAGCAGCAGTAGTAGTAGCAGTACTAGTAGTAGTAGCGGCAGTACTAATAGTAACAGCAGTAGTAGTAGTAGCAGTACTAATAGTAACAGCAGCAGCAGTAGTAGTAGTAGTAGTAGTAGTAGCAGTACTAATAGTAACAGCAGCAATAGTAGTAGTAGTAGTGGCAGTACTAATAGTAAAAGCAGCAATAGTAGTAGTAGTGGCAGTACTAATAGTAACAGCAGCAATAGTAGTAGTAGTAGTAGTAGTAGTAGTAGTAGTAGCAGTACTAATAGTAACAGCAGCAATAGTAGTAGTAGTAGCAGTACTAATAGTAACAGCAGCAGCAGCAGTAGTAGTAGTAGTGGTAGTGGTAGCAGTACTAATAGTAACAGCAGCAGTAGTAGTAGTAGCAGTACTAATAGTAACCGCAGCAATATTAGTAGTAGTAGTAGCAGTACTAATAGTAACAGCAGCAGTAGTAGTTGCAGTACTAGTAGTAGCAGCAGCAGCAGTAGTAGTAACAGCAGCACTAGTAGTAGTAGTAGTAGTAACAGTACTAATGGTAACAGCAGCAGTAGTAGTAGCAGCAGCAGTAATAGTAGTAGTAGTAGTAGCACTAATAGTAACAGCAGCAGCAGTAGTAGTAGTAGCAGTACTAATAGTAACAGCAGCAATAGTAGTAGTAGTAGTAGTAGCAGTACTAATAGTAACAGCAGCAATAGTAGTAGTAGTAGCAGTACTAATAGTAACAGCAGTAGTAGTAGTAGTAGTAGTAGTAGTAGTAGTAGTAGTGGTAGCAGTACTAATAGTAACAGCAGCAGTAGTAGTAGTAGTAGTAGCAGTACTAATAGTAACAGCAGCAGCAGCAGTAGTAGTAGTAGCAGTACTAATAGTAACAGCAGCAATATTAGTAGTAGTAGTAGCAGTACTAATAGTAACAGCAGCAGTAGTAGTTGCAGTACTAGTAGTAGCAGCAGCAGCAGTAGTAGTAGTAGCAGCACTAATAGTAACAGCAGCACTAGTAGTAGTAGTAGTAGTAGCAGTACTAATAGTAACAGCAGCAGTAGTAGTAGCAGTGCTAGTAGTAGTAGCAGCAGTAGTAGTAGTAGTAGTAGCACTAATAGTAACAGCAGCAGTAGTAGTAGTAGCAGCACTAATAGCAACAGCAGCAGTAGTAGTAGTAGTAGTAGTAGTAGTAGTAGTAGTAGTAGTAGCACTAATAGTAACAGCAGCAGTAGTAGGACCTATTGTAGTTTGCATGTGTGTGGCGGACGAAGGTATGAATGTGCTCGGCCGCTCTGAATATAATGGTTGATTGCTGTGAGGGATGAACCATTTACGCCATTCCATCGTCACTGCTGTGCCTTTACACCTGCTTTCGCATTTACAGTGAGTATCAAATAATAAAGCGATTATGGATGATCATTAATGGTTGATTAGTTGGTTTGTAACTTAATATTTATAGATGCTATTTCAACTACGGTGGCTATTTAACTTGGAACGAGATGATGAGATGACAAGGTCAGGTGAATTAGGATGGGTGAAGGCTAATTAATTGACTGGCAGTTAAACAAATATGTTTAAAGTGTAAGCAGCTGCACTGAGTTAAATGTAAGGAAAGTAGGTCAGTAGGTAAGGATTTGAAAGGAAAATATCGTGACCTATTTCAGAGTATTATGCCCTCGTCGCCAGATTTCAGTAGTGAAGACTTAATTAGGTTAGCCCGATGTCCTGTTCGATGTTAAAACGGACACGACTTCCTTATACGTGAGTCAAGATAGACAATCGAATGGCGCGAAGGTAGCGAGGAGTTCCCGAATATGAAACGTTTACGTCACACATTAGCTTCCCTGTTCGGTTCAGTTACCCCTGTATAGGAAGCTGGGCGAATTTTACAACCTGCCTAGACATGTTGACGAAAATATAAATCCTTGCCCTTGCTAGGAATCGAATCCCGTCCTTCTGTCCCCAAACTGGTCCCTGTACTGACAGAGCTAACTTGGGTTTCCGTTCTAATAAACCGATTTTCTTTTTAAAAAAGTTTAGTCTCAAAAGATTTTGCGTTAAAATTCATAAATCACTCGCTAAACAAAAATTGTCATGTAGCAATACAGAATGAAATAGTAATGTATATTAAAATAGGCCACGATCGCCTTCTACCTTTCTTCCTATGAACATGGGTAGCTTCTCAACTAACAAAATCCGTTGATTTTCGCCCGGCAACCAGACCAGGAATGGAGAAATGGAGAAACTTGGCGAAATGATTGTGAAACGAAAGCTATTATGCTAAAGACATGGATTCTGATACATCTCCCAATGGGAAGGAAACCCCTAAAGTATTGTGTTTTGTGGAGGACTAACTAGGATCATGATGTAGCTGGTAATAATGATGTTTTGTTCAAGTGTTTATAATGTGGAATTTGACCCTACAACAGTCCATCGAGACCCAAGGGGAGATAGAGGTGTAGCTTTAGTCTTCCTTTAACTTCGGCATTAGACAGGGGTGGGCGGTCAACGCCACGCCCCGGCCACTTTACTCCCGGGGAATACCCGGTGTCCAATGTACAGGAGTTTGGGTAGGCCTCACGGCCGGTCTCGACAGGTGCGGAAATTCTCGCCGCAACCAGGATTCGATCCCCGAGTCGTCCAGCCCATAGCGAGTTGCTATACCCGCTACGTTATCCCGTCTTACATTCAAACATTTAATGACACCAGAATAAAACTGATCTTTTTATGTGCAGAACGAAGAAATCTTTTTAAATTGTAAATTAATATCGTAGATTCAATTAACCTTTCAAATGGTGGTATAAAAATTGATCCTGGTACAACGATCGTTCTTATGTGTATTTCTGTTGTTTCCCAGCGCGCCTATCGCTAATTGTCTGCTTCTTTGTCCCCACTCTTGAATGTTTGAACGTGGATTTGTCAGTGTTTGTCACCGTTGTAGCTCTGTACACTATAAAACCCGCATTTCGTTTTAGAGTCGTGACTTTTGTTCCAGTTATGTTATACTCACTTCACATTGTAATGTTTTAAATGGAAACTGGAAATCATGTTATGCCACATTGCAAAACGAGACACGCATAAACATAAAATATTTACATGCTTTCCTTAATATGGACATCAGTAGGTACTGTACAATAACTTAAAGGGAGATGTTCAGTTAACTATTTGAAGTTGCTTTTGAACTGCATAGATTGAAGGATAGGGAGATTTTGAATAGTTAGTTGGTAAGAATGTAGAAGGAAACGGTAGTGTCATCTTTTTAAGATTAGGAATATTTCTGCCGGTACCAAGGAAACTTATGAAGGACGTTCTGAGTTGTGCCATCCCCGTTGTGTTTTTAAACTATATGATGAGGTGAATTCAGTCAAAAAACACAACTATAACATATGGCTAAATGATGGTGTTTATTAGCAAGGAAAAACTACATGTTTCGGCCTATAACGGCCATCTTCTGACAATTCTGACAATTTTCTGCTAAAAGAGTTATGTATATAACATGCCTAAACCGCGTGGTGATATTGAGATCTCATCATCATTCTGCGTGCTATTGTTAAGCTAAATCCCATCAATTTAACTTAACAATAGCACGCAGAATGATGTTGAGATCTCAATATCACCACGCGGTTTAGGCATATTATATATAACTCTTTTAGCAGAAAATTGTCAGAACCTGAAGTTGGCCGCTATAGGCCGAAACATGTAGTTTTTCCTTGCTAATAAATACCATCATTTAGCCACATTTTATAGTTGTGTTTTTTGACTGAATTCACCTCACCATATAATATGAAGAACGTGGCTGGACAGCCTTTATTGAAGTGGAGGTTCGAAATCGTGAATACAGTGTAAGTGTCCTACAAAGTGTGATGATAGTTCTAACTCAGACGTCATGTGACAAACTGAGAAAGATACTGTAGATTTTATTCGAGACAATATGGTTCCCAGTCTAATTTTCAATCAAGAATGTCACCGAATTAAAAGTTGGAACGCCGACCTGTATACCCACTGGAAAGTAAAATCGTTTTAAATTAATGATTCGTATGAATATGCAATGCACGGTGAGTAGGTCAGTGATATGTAATTGCTTCAGGGTATGGTGAGTCAGCCACTACATGCTTAGGGTCGACGACCCGAAGCTTTGTCACCATTCTTTAAATATACGCGTTCAGCTAATAACGGAAATTAACAAACGGTTGAATGAGCCGGAGCGGTGATAAACTGAAGTCTTTCTTCTCGTCCTTTCAGCAACAAGTATTGAGTCTCAGACCCTGTCAGCAACAATAATTGACTCTCGGGTCCAGTCAGCTACAGCTAGTATATATCGGACCCCATCAGTAACAGTTGTTGGGTTTCGGACCCTGTCAGTAACAATTGTTGGATCTAGGACACTGTCATCAACAGTTACTGACTCCCAGCCACTGTCAGCAGCACGTATTGAGTCTCAGACCCTGTCAGCAACAATAATTGACTCTCGGGTCCAGTCAGCAACAGCTAGTATATATCGGACCCCATCAGTAACAGTTGTTGGGTTTCGGACCCTGTCAGTAACAACTGTTGGATCTAGGACACTGTCATCAACAGCTACTGACTCCCAGCCACTGTCAGCAGCACGTATTGAGTCTCTGACCCTGTCAGCAACAGCTGTTGAATCTAGACCCTGTCATCAACAGTTGATGGAGTCTGTGACCCTGTCAGCAACAGCTGTTGAATCTAGACGCTGTCATCAACAGTTGATGGAGTCTGTGACCCTGTCAGCAACAGCTGTTGAATCTAGGCCCTGTCATCAACAGTTGGTGGAGTCTCTGACCCTGTCAGCAACAGCTGTTGAATCTAGGCCCTGTTACCAACAGTTGATGGAGCCTCTGACCATGTCAGCAACATATGTTGAATCTAGACCCTGTCATCAACAGTTGATGGATTCTCTGACCCTGTCAGCAACAGATGTTTAATCTAGGCCCTGTTATCAACAGTTGATGGAGTCTCTGACCCTGTAAGCAACAGCTGTTGAATCTAGACCCTGTTATCAACAGTTGATGGAGTCTCTGACCCTGTCAGCAACAGCTGTTGAATTTAGGCCCTGTCATCAACAGCTGTTGAATCTAGGCCCTGTCATCAACAGTTGATGGAGTCTCTCACCCTGTCAGCAACAGCTGTTGAATCTAGACCGTGTCATCAACAGTTGATGGAGTCTGTGACCCTGTCAGCAACAGCTGTTGAATCTAGACCGTGTCATCAACAGTTGTTGGAGTCTCTGACCCTGTCATCGACTGTGAGTCTCGAACCGTGTATCAAAATCTTTTCATCCTCGGGCCCTGTTATCAGCTATTGAGTCTCGGAGCCTGTCACCAACAACTGTTGAGTCTCTGACCCTGTCAGTAACAGATAAAGAGTCCCGATAAATGTCTTTCTAAGATATTTGTCGCAGCATCTGTGAGTCATACGACGATACAGATTTGGAAGTCATATGTCTGATTGCCGTGTGCGAGAAATTTTGAGATATTTGTACTTGTGGAAGTTGTTATTCTGTGCCACTTGTGTAGAACCAAAATATTTATAGCCGTGTTATCGGAAATCTACCATTTGACTTTATCGTGGCCAAGTTTATTTTATTATATACCTTCATATCCTACTTCTTTACTATTAGTTACAGTGTTACGTTTTGAAATGGGCTAAGAAATTATTATTTGCCTTAAGGTTTTCCAACTAAAATTCTATGTGCCATCTACCCTTTGTTCTAGACGCCTCACATTATCATGCCAAATGTAAATCTCTTTGTCTTCAGTATACAAATTAAGACTTCTGCGTTGCAATACAAGTAAAGTGTAGTCATAATCCACTTCATTGAACATTTCCACTTAAAATCATCCATGATGGAATTAGGAATAACTTGCCGGACATTTCCGTTGTCTGTCTGTGCTTTGTGACACATTGTACCTCCCTATTTCTGAAGGATACAGCGAAATGTCCCAAAATTCTGTCTCTTCTTCCTCAACATCAGATCGGTCTCCACAAGGAGCGTAGAGCTGTGTTCGAAATATTCTGTGAAGAAATTAAGTGACAAATGCAGAGGCGCTATTTGCATATATAGCGATGTATATGCTAATGTACTGGGGTGCTGATAAGTCCGTAGCCCGATTTGACAATGCTTACGTGAAAACTAAACATATAAACATGTAAGGTTCTTGAGAGTCTGCAGCAAGCATATATTATTTGATCTGAGCAGTAGATTAGCTTCCAACGACACTATCGATTCCGTCCTAGGACATCGAGAAGTAGGTCGGGCTAAGGACTTGTCAGCACCCCAGGTATATGACATAACGGCAACATATAGGGGTCACCGGTTCAGTGTTTTCAACCTGTTTTGCACAATCGAAGAGACAAATTCCATATATATCACATTGTTCCTATCTCCCCCAATGACGTATGTACATCTTACATATTTGCAGCTGATCCATAAGCAAATGTAAAGGGTTTCAGTTATAAAATCCATTGCTTAATTGGATTCTTTAACAGGTTTAAACTGCTTTAAAGCAGAAGTTATGCGCATCAAAGTGCCATCTTCTTTGTGTAGTTCCATGATAAAGTTTTCCGGGCTCTGTAATATTAAAATATTTCCCTTGGTTTATGTTTGACCGCCCATATAATTAGTCGTCCATATTTATTCTCGAAATAATTGAAGTTTTGTTGTTTATGCTATATAAAATTTTTGTTCCTGATATTGGTGTTGCCTTTGGTCTCTGACCTGGAGGTAATGCCATGTATTGAAAGTGACTGAAAATGGAGTACAAAATATTGGGAGCTTGGAGAATGGAAATATCTGACCAGGAAGATGTAGTTAGTTTCGTAATGAGGGACGTCATAATATGCTATTTTCATCAAATGTTATTAGTGTTGTCCAATCAGGGACGGTAAAAACAGATCGAGTGGAACACGTCACACGCATGTGGTAGATGAGAATTCCCTGACATTTTGGTCGGGGAACCTGATGAGGAAAGACCGTTTGAAATAAATAGGAGCTGACGATGTGGACTGGATGTATTTCCCCGGGTTAGGGTGAATTTTCGAATTATTGTATACGTAGTTATGAAACTTTGAATTCTGTAGATGGTGGGGAACTTCGTGATAACGTTTCAAGAAAGAGTATATGGGCGTAGAGGGTAATTATCAATTACTTGGTAAAAAAAAAAAAGGACCGTGATCTAAAAGAATCCGGAAATTTTCTCCGAAACACGGCAACAGCTCTATTGGTGAGAGATGGAGCTTGTAAAATTAGCAGCGCGACGACAGGCTGTGTTGTTGATGCATTAGGAGTTCGTGCTAGTTTTACTTGCAACGTGTAGCGGGTTATGGACTTTCACTACGAAGATAGACGTATAGGGCCTGGGTTGGTTTTGTGGCCTCCGCGATCTCCCGACCTCACTACTCCCCACTTCTGTGTAACCATCTGAAGGGCATACTTAGGTCGAAAACGTCAACACGCGGTACGAGGCCTGGCTTTGTGTTGAAGCGACTGAGAAAATAAGGCACGTGCCTGAAATTTTTCAGTGTACCGGGATTTCCTGGCGTCATTGTGCTCAGTCATGCATTATAACAAATGGAGAGGATTTTGAGCAACATTTGTAAACACTGTCAATATTACGACTCATGTTGAAATCTGAAAACTGACAAATACGCTCATAAATATAAGGTTACTTGTGATTAAAGTCTTCTAGGATGTGGAGTTGTGTCGTTGGGCAAACAGCTTGCTCGACAACACAGCGTCCTGTCGAAGATAATCTGAATCTTCAGCAGCACTGCCTTGAGAACCTCAAACCTCACAATGTTATGTGTATTGGACCGTGCATCATTGTAATAGTTGAAGAATAAAAGACCAACTTGATGTCACTTCTTATGAACTCAAAATGTTTTGGACATTAATATATCCATCATCAGGAGCTTGTGACTATGCTGTTGAATTACCACATCGGTCGTTTTGTTCTGTAAAGACGGAGGATTTAGCGTTAGTGTAAATTTGTGGTGTTTAGTGGTGTTGGTTTGGTGTGATGTGCTTTGTCGCTTTGTTGTAGTTGGTAGGCATATTTTCATTGATATTGACCGTTATCTTTTATGCTTTGTGATCATTGTGTTCTCCTGTGTGTAGTATGTTTCATGGTTGATTGGTAATTTGGTGCATTGTTAATGTACTTTGTTATATGAATTTGAGATTGTACGTACCTCGGTTCGTTGTGTGTTAGAGATGTTGAGTACATAAGAAGTGAAATGAAATGGCAAGTGACATCAAGTTGGTCTTTTATTCTTCAACCTCACAATGTTATTCCGAATTCTGGCCGAGAGAACTGTTGCGGCGTGGGTACAGGGAACCATGTTAGCTTTATTTTGGGAGTGGAAGGCGATCCTCACTCAGGGGTTACGGTTAGAGCCGAAACCGCCCTTGGTTGCATTCCTCCTTTGCAGTTGACGATATCGCCCGCTGTGCATTAGTCGGTCACACGTAAAACGGCATTGCTCGCCGTAGATCTGATGACATCTGCTGCAGTATAGCGCTCTGAAACATCTTTCTGTATTTGCTGTTTGATCAACAGGATCCTAAATTTTATGTATAAGAGTGTAATTTAGTGCTCCTATTTATTTGAAAGTGCTGATCATTCTGCCATGTGAAGTTGGTGGTTTAAATGATAAAAGTATAAACACTATAATAAATTAGAAAGGCCGATCTCGTTGGCCGTGCGATCTAAGGTGTAGGTCTGCAACCACGTGATTGCTGGGATCGCGGGTTCGATTCTGGCTGAGGGTATGGATGAACTGATCACCCGTTCGGAGGAGTCCTGTCGAGTGTGTGTGGAAACCTCAAAATTGAGGCGGCCTATACCCAATTTGGCCTGTTGGGCCTTAGAAAAGATCAATAAGATTACTAAGAAGGACAGTGCATTTCAAACCAGGATAATCGACCTAAGGAACCAGCCCTTTGTAAGATGTATATCCGTAGTTGAATCAGGATACGGGCGGACAAACAGACGCACGCATTTAGTTAATAAAATTCCAGAGAATAAACTAATGCCTTGGAATCTCAAAAATTATTCATATTAAATAGAGTTCGTCGACGAAGTTATTTGCTGTTTTGACATTCCGACACTGATCTGCCCTGTGTGTCGCCATCAGATGACTCTCTCATTCGTTACCGTCGATTACTGATGACTTCATCACCAGGCATAGTACCCACTGTAGATATGCAATAGAAGCGTCAGGCAGCTTCGACCCACAGCTCAGTGCCAGCTTTAAAATTACTGCTAACTCTAAGTAATGTACTGTATCGTCTGTCATCGCGTTCCTTGATACAGGCGGCGTGGGAGGTGGTAAGTCAGGTCTGCCAACTCTGCGGTATATGAAGATGGCAAGTGTTTGCGAAGTGTAATGTTGAGCTGTTACTTGCACTGGGAGTGCGAACTGGGTTGAACTGACCCGGGGTTATTCTGTATATATTGACGGTTTATGGTACGAGGTGTGTTGAACTTAACAGGCTGATTTCACAATAGACCAGCTTGGTCTTTGCGCTCTTGATACAGGAGTTCACACTCTTGTATGGAAGCGGGATATTCATTACTGTATCTTATGTTTATTGGACCGTGCATCATCTTTATAGTTGCGTAAAGAGAAAAAAACCAACTTGATGCCACTTATTTTATTATTTAATATTCATTCATTACTCAACATGTTTCGGCCGTTAAT
>Ga0123357_10009068_pt1 | contig 12516 bp, 9 predicted proteins | sample TergutEmb28metaG_FD_89873 | JGI IMG/M metagenome (GOLD analysis project Ga0123357, IMG submission 89873) | Embiratermes neotenicus P4 segment gut microbial communities from Petit-Saut dam, French Guiana - Emb289 P4 | ecosystem: Host-associated > Arthropoda: Insects > Digestive system > Gut ... | reverse complement strand
CCCCCCCCTCACCCTGAGCTAGATGGGTTCAGTCCACATTCTTGTGTCATACTTATTCGGGATTCACTTTACCGTTACAGTCTAATGTAAGCAGATGTCTCCTGGTGGCTTCTTCTTTTTATATCTTCGTCGAAGAATGTACGCATGCACTCTCTATTCTGTGCCTCTGACTTACTCTTAATTTCCTTAGTTTATTGATGATCTATCAACGGCAGAATTACCGTGAAGTTCCTTAATGTGCAGATTCTTCTATTCCCCTTCACTTCCACTTCTCTAGGACGGAAAACTTCAGCACTGTCTCCTAAACATCCTCAATCTACATTTTGCACTTACAGTAATTGACAAGTTTTATACTTGTGTAAAAATGTGAGTAAAATTGTTGAGTTTATAGTTCATAATTAGGCTTGTGTTTGTAGATTGGAGGTAGGCCATGCCATAGCTGAGGCAGTTAGGCATTATGCCGGGACCAGATTTCGAACCCAACATAAAACATGTGGGATTTTTGATAGCCGGAGTGGCACAGGGACAGGTTTTTCTCCGAATAATTTGGTTATCCCCTGTTAGTAGCATTCCGCCATTGTTCCGTACTGATACTTATTGGTCTTCGACGCTGAGCAGTCGAAGTTCTGCTAGCGTCGCTGAATAAACAAAAAGAAACAGAATAGAGGAGACACAAGAACACAAAAAAAAATTGAAATTTTTTCCCAATTAAACCTTCTCTTAGCTTTGTCGTGAATGTAACCTAGACGTGTTTCTAACGGACTAACCTTGTAGAGCAGGGTTCTTCTTAACGAGCTGATAGTTTCTCACGTGGTCAAGCGTCCCCCCCCCCGCCCCTCACCCCATTTTTGTAATCTGTGCACAAGTGCACTTACCCCGTCTATGTCCTGATCCACATGAATTCAGTCGAAACTTGTCGTCCCATTTCTTTAAGAGCCATTCCAATATTATTCTCCCAAGTTCACTAGGTCTTCCAAACAGCTCTTTGAGGTTTCGCTGGCAAAACTCCGTATACGCTTCTTTCTCCTCCGTACTTGCCACATTTCCCTCCCGTCTCATCCTACTTGATTTGATCCCACGAATAGTATTTGTTGAGGATTACCGGTCATGAAGCTCTTCATTATATAATATTTGCCAGCCTCCTGGTACGTATTGCGCTTTAGGCCTAATTTTCTTCCTCATCGCCCTGTTACAGAACATCCTGAGTCCATCTTCCTTCCTTAACATAAGAGACGAATTTTAAAAACCGTGCAAAACAACAGGCAAACTTTTGTGTCTCTTTGTTTCAATCGTTGACCCAGGAGACAAGAAGACAAAATATTGCGGACCGTATGGTAGCTGGCATTCCCCGAATTTGCCTGCTCGTAATTATTTCCTTTATGCAATTTATATGTGTGTGTTGTGCCCAGGCATTGAACTTTGCCACATTTTCATAGAGTTTAGTTGCTATGTTTATGTTGTGGTTTTGTCCTGCCACGGGTTGGCTACCCAATTGCAGTTGACAAATGTATCATGTCTTATCATTCTGATGACGAGATACGGCCATGTAGCCCACTTAGATCTCTCAGTACTTTTTCCTGGACCAGCCTCCTTACTAGCGACTTATAAAAGGTGTGTTTTTTTCCTTGCAGTATTTACGTCCGTTGTAATCCAGGAAATTAACGTCATCAGCTTAGAGCAGACGCTGATGGTTGCCATTCGAATTCAGTCTTTCATGGTTTCCTTTGGCCTTCCCGACAGCACATTGGCATATTTTGAAAGGCAATGGCGATAGAGCTCCTCGTTCTTTCAGACGATTCTGAACATAATATGATCGCTATTGAAACTTCTGCATTGTGCGAAAGATCAGTTATCTGTTTTATTATTTCATGCAATCGTTCGTAATCATGGATTGTTTAAATATGGAGGAACTCAATGCCTGTTTTCAGATTGTCCCATAGTTTATGAAGAAATAATAGGATTGTCGTACCTCGATTGACCTATTGACAGCACATGTAGTGTACTTGTACTCAGTGTTTTGATTGGGCGTATGAAGGATTTAATGTAGGGCAGCTTATCTTCGAATTAGAACTAAGGCCTTTGAAAATTAGATAATGTAACATGGCTCTTAGTTGGCGACTACCGTTGCACGTTTCACAGAGCCGAGTGTAGTTGCCGATTTCATTGAGGAAAGTGATGCTTATCGTCGTGTTTTGTTTTGTGCGCTTTGTGGCGGAATTCATGGGCTTGACTGAGATGAACTGCTGTGCAACCGTCGCTGTGTGTGATTATACTGTCTGGCATTGTGTTGTGTCTTGTAAAGTGGTTTTGGCATTAGCACACAAAGATTTAGGTCTGTAATTGTCTTACTTTCTTAATTTTGGTGCATCTTCGTAAATAAAACCCGTAATTCCATTAACTCAGTTTGTGCATAGTATGTAGGCGAGTATGCTAATTAGCATTACTTAACATATAATGTCTGCTTTATCTTAATTGCTAGGCTCACTTAACCACAGACACTGCCACGCCTGTTAACCCTTTTATCGCACCCAGTGACTCACTCACTCACTCACTCAGATTCGCACGCGCACTCACACACACACACACACACACACACACACACACACACCAATAGCCATTCCTATTTTTACCAGTTACAAGTGTTAATCTTTACACTGCTTAGTACATCGTGGAGGCATATTCTGGAAGTTCCGTTTCGTACCTCTGCAACAAACCCGATTACCATGACTCGCTGACATAGGATCGTACTATTCTCGTTTTTTTTGTCCTGGTTTTACGTTAGTTAATGTTATCTCGTTTAATATACGCTACACAACTTGCGGATTTTGTTCAGCATATTAAAGCGACTCACTTATAAAGAGATAAATACGAGCATTTTGACACAAAATTTTCACTCACATAATGTTTTAAAACTTGTTTGCACAATTGTGGGATGAACCGCATATAATGTGGTCTCTTAGTTTTATATAATGTCTGGTAACGGTTTGGAGTGTCCTTCAAAATGGGCCTGTTTTAATTTTTGTAAGATATTCGTAGTTCCTGTTGGCTGGCACCTATGAACGCGGTATGCATCTTCGGAGCGATAAAAGCGGAGATTCCTTGACGATCTCAGCCTGTCAAGGAAGGCTGTGCTTGGATCTCGTTACTGGGGGTAAATATTTTATATGGACCTTATGTAATACCGTTGACGCCCGTCATTGAGTGTGTCACCCCGGATTCCATAATAACCATTTTTACCGGGATGTGTGCTATCGGCGAGGGTCTTGGCGAAAAAGTAGGGTTGTCGGCTATGGGCGGAAGCTGAAGAAGGAGCTGAGCATTGGTCGTGTAATTCAGCACACCGCAATCAGACAGCAGTAATCTGATGGATGAAATTAACTCTTGGGCTAGTGTAAGCATCAAGAGACGAGCGATAATATAGTGTGTGGAGTAAGGTGCGTATGTTGTTGCAGGCTGTCATATAACGGCGATGTGATAGTTTGCCTGAGAGCGAAGTGGGGAACGCTTAACATCACGTGAATCGGTTTTGTGTTACAGTATTTGTCCCTTACACTCTTAGTAGCAACACATGTTCATTTCCCATGAATAAAATGAATATTTTAAATTTCATTTTTATATTTGCCTCTCATTTTGCATGTTCTGAAATTCTGTTTTGCAGAAACTAATTTGGAGATCTCTCATCCGTAAGGGCTCTTGATTTTGTTTGCGTTTACAAGGCGATAGATGTGACTTCTGTCGCCTGGTGAAGTGTTTTTGCCAACACGCTAATTACCATATTTCCTGCCTCATGAGACACGTTTATTTGCAAAAGTCCGCAAAATTAATCAGCGTCTTCACAGCTGAACGAATTGTAAATTTTTATTTCTGCAAAAATGCCTTATTTATTACAAGATGCTTTTTGTCATTTGTAGCTTCGTATGGTGCGGGAAATACCATACTTTACGCACTAAGATGAATATTTTGTAAGTCTGGGAAAATATCTTGTGTTTACGAACAGAATTGATAACTAATTCAGTGACACGCTGTAGTTAGTCGTGTAGTAGTAACGTGCTCCCTTTTTATTTTTGTGGAACTCCATAGGTATTTTACTATATCCTACTTATAAATGGCTCGAGATACTTCTATCTGAAGGCGTTTCGCTTACCTGCAAGGAGGTAAGCGAAACATAAGCTTATATGTACTGAAGTCTTATCTGAGTTATCTGGAGCTATTCACTTTAACCATTACGGCTCTTTTGTTGTGCAACAAAGGACTTCATACCCCGTGTAAATGTGCTGGTAGTTGATCCTAATGACCTGTATCACACACACACACACACACACACACACACACACACACACACTGCCTCTTCTGTTGAAACGTGTAGTTTCAAAAGCCATGTGCTGTGTGAGACTGAAATAATTCATCATCAAACGCTGAGCTCTGTTTTTTGTGTATGACAGTGGTTGAATAACAGATATTGTAACAATTTCCAACCGTTTCTGGCTTCTACATTGTTTTGGTTTTTTTTATTGCGCTCTCATATGTCATAAATCATAAAGGATGGTTTACACTATGTATTTCTGCCTGCATAATAACTATTGTAATTTCCCGTCATGTGCATCTTCTGTAGTCCATTTTAATAGTATCATTGTAATTTTATTTGTTTATGGTGCAAGTACTTATATCCGTTAATTATTTGTTTTAGAACGACGTTTCTTGCGCCACTCTTTTAAATACGTGCTGCACATTCTATTTGACAATTCTTGCCAAGTGCGTGGTTTCATATACACAGCAGACTCTCTGTCATGTTAAAAAAAAAGCCGCAAAAGTTAAAAATTTTGCATCGTTGTCTATTAATCTAGGAAAATTACTTTATTCGTGCATTTAGGTAGCAAGAATGTTGTTTGTGTGTGTGTGTGTGTGTTTGTGTTTGTACATAGTACTTAGCCCAGTGATTCTCTACTGTTTTACGTGTGTTTCCAGGACAAGGCTCGTAACAGGATACGTGTGATATTTTGTGTATTGCATAAAACCTTGATATATTACGTGTGTACAAATAGTAGGTAAAGGTACAGTTTTCCCTGTGCACGATGGGTGCAGAACTCCACTCATTCTTAAACCTTGCACTAGGTGGAGTTCCGTGGACACTTTTCTCCCGGGGACAGAGCGCCCAGTACACATTAAATAGGCTGGTTGGACCCCAGAACCTGTATTGATGCTTTGGGGAAGGGCTAAATATCTTGCCCTTAACGGGGATCGAACCACGATTTCACACCTCCGCCTTCCATAGCGTAGTTACAACACTGGGTGAGGGGACTGTCTCGCCCTATCTTGTTTATAAAAGTGCTTGTAATATAGTTTCTTTAAAATGTAAACCCCGCTGTATTGTGTGGTGTGTGTATGGTGTGATACAAGATTGCACACAGTTTGAGATAGAAATGTGAAGTCCTTCACTAATAATTTCTGTGTGAAGCCTTACCAAGCGTTATGTCAACCGACAAAAGCTCAGAGTCTTTTGACACAGACAGTACATTTACAAAGCTATCTCTATATACCGATCTTAATGCACCGGTGACCTTTATAAGCAAGGAGTGTCGAGCGGAAAGCACAGATTGCTTGCTTGTTTCATGCATTCAGTGTGTAAGTATTAGTGCGGTTGTTTTATGGACTTCGTTTATCTGGGATATGACTCTGCCTCAACGGATAATCGAGTCCCGATATTCCGAGGGCTCTACGTTCCCTCGGAATGCTGTTGCCGTATTTGTTTTGTTGTGCTTTATTTTCTTGTGAGGAGCTAACTTCTTAGGTATGGGTTCTGCATATGTTACCTTTGTCGGGTATAACCCAAATATTTTCCACAGTCGCCATGTATATAATTTTTATAAAGTGTAACAAAGTTCACACGAGGTCTTCGCGCTGCTACAGTGTTACGCAGAGTTGATTGGTAGATAATTACAGAAGTTTTGGGTTCATTAGTTACTGTCGTCAAACCGAAAGCTTTATCAGAACCTTTGAACGACTGCCATGTTTTTATTTTACGTTCTACGACAATATTATGTGGACATAGGTTGCATATTTCTTCAAGATTTCTCCAAGGACCGTACAAAAGTGTCGCTAGTATGGCTCCCGTCTCATAAGTAGTCGCAGGCGTCTTGCTGTTATGACTGGTTGTAGGAAACTAAAAAAGGTGTATCTTAGTTTGGTGCCCTTCAGTGGTATGATGCTAGTAGTCGTACCAAGTTTTTTGACCAATGGGTAAATGCTTCACCAGTTAGGATATGGACATACACACAGACCAGCATGGTGATCTCATAAACCTACTTTGTTAGTATATACGGAAGGAACTAACAGTGCTGAAAATACGTGATAGTAAGATGTCCATTGTACACTTGTTCTTGTGCCTAAACGCTTTCCAACGAAGTCGTATAAGAGGCCAAAGAGTTTCTAAATCTCTTCGGATACTAGAGAGTGAGGCTACATGCATCTGAACGGTACACCTCACCCTGTTTGTACTCTGTACTTCCGGCACACACTAGGCAAGCCTCAGATCCTGTATATAATTCTGGTGCAAAGAGAGAACTGTTCTTGTTACCAACCGAATCTAGCGTCCCCGACTTTACTCGGCTGTCAGGGGATTATATCTGTAATATTAGTATCTGTATATATCTATAATACTGGATTGTGTGGTCTGCCAGGGGCGCATATGTTTATATTACCTCTTCTCAGCCTAGATTTTCCTATAATTCATGTGGAATTCCGAAGCAAATAAAAATTTCAACAAACAGAACGGGCGATTTGTAGGTTGCAGTTCAGTTAACATATACAGTTGAAGCGTGCTCACATGTGCCAAGTACACCAAATGTTGCTATCCAACACAATAAGAAATCAGTTCCATTTATTCAAGTTCCTGGCAGCAACAAAGAAAAGAATTGCAAGGAACCCCACTATTACTGCCACCAACACTACTACTACTACTACTACTACTACTGCTGCTGCTGCTGCTGCTACTGCTGGACGTAATTGTTTGTTCCACATTGTAACCGACTGCCAAGCTTCACCATCTTCGTCCTTAATTTGAACCGTTACACAACGTACTGATATGTGGTAGTTTTACAGGGACTTTCCTTGCCTACTTCTGGGCCATTTTAGTCTTCTGCTTGAAATTCTGCGTTTCGTGTATCTATATGAGAGAAGGAAAATTAGAATACTGCGACACGAATATTGATGAGGCTAAGTTTTAATGGCGAAGCTACTGAACGGTCGTACAGAGACAAACTCCACAACCGAAGGAATGCTGTATGTTTAAATTTGTCCACTGAAAATATTCGTTCAGAAATAATCCTGACTTAGCATGTTTTGTGATTTTCTCACATATCCCCTATATTAAATTTGATTCGTTTGGAACATATACTCGGTAGAAGTTGCTCATGCAATTTGTGTTCCCTGTTCCGCAATCAGATACACCAGATGGATTGTCTCTGTGTTACTAGCTTTGCCCACAACCTCAATCAAATTAATATAAAATTAATGGAAATGCACTAATTCCGATAGGTAACAGAATTACGAGAACCATGTAGAGTTTAATTTAGTCCGTTTTCAAAGGCGAATGAAACCCAATTAATATTGATGCTGTATAAACACCATGCAACAGCCCGGAGCTTCAACTCACGCACATTCAGGATGTTTTCAGTAAGGTGGAACGACACGAATATAATGTAATGTAATGTAATGTAGTGTAGTGCAATAATATTAGTTTCTATCGTTTTAACACGAAACTTCTTTGTTTCGTAATACTATAATTTTTTTTTAAATAATAAAACAGTATACGTCAAACACATCAATTTATTATGCAAGTTGGCTACATGTTTCGACCCCTATAGGGTCATCATCAGGCCTTCTTACTGAATCATGTCATTAAAACGCTGCGTACATTACGCAGCGTTTCAATGACACGATTCAATAAGAAAGTCTGATGATGACCATATAAGGGTCGAAACATGTAGCCAACTTGCATAATAAATTGATGTGTTTGACATATATTGTTTTGTTATTTTAATATTTCATAACACATGGGGATGACTTCGATCAAATAAAATCTGTTTATCGTTTGGTTAATATTTTACGCGGTGTCGAACGTGCCCTCAAAATCAATTTTTCGGGTCGGAAAGAATTTAGAAATTTGGGATAGGAATGTGATGTATATGTCTGAAACTGCAGAACACTATCAGTAACATATTCGTCGCTGTACTGCATAAAGTAGATTCGTACGCGAAATTTTCTTTTGCTGCATCGTGAATGTAATTAATGCGCTTTCGGTAATTTCTTGAATGAATGCTTCTATTTTAACCATGCTAACAGAGTTGTCATGTTTCCAAATTAGTGTCTCTCAACATGAGTCGTAACACACACTCCAAGGGCTAAAAGAATGTGGAAACATCATGAAAAAGAAGAAAGACGAAGAGTAGTAAAATCCCTGTGTTTGATAAGAGTTCAAATCAGGATTAATCGTTGTTCGTTGTATATCCGGCAGATATCTAGTAGCATTTTAGTAACTAGTAAGCAGTGCTTATTATCATTTATTCTCTCTGATTTCCACAAGAGAGTCTGTGGCGAATTTCCATTAGTTTAAATAATTCTCTGTTTTTATTGCAGCTACCAATTGCGTGATTCGAACCAACTTGTAAAGAGAAATATTGATATAGAAGCTCTGAAATTCGCTATTCCAATATGCTGTCACTCTCAGAGCACACAGTTGCGTGCTTTGGTGTTTACTTTAAATCTTGTGCCCATTTATTGAAATTTATGTGACAGAGAACCACGAGTATTTAAAATGCCCCCAGAGAAACAAACTGGCAGTCGTGTTTTATTCTGTAAGTTAAACAACATGTAAGTACGCATTCGCTTTTTGCCTTTTTCTCTTCTGCAAAAACTGGTATTGAAACGTAATTAGATGTTTGTCCCAAAGGTCTCAACTTTACCCTTTAGGTGTAGGAGGTTTTGTAAATGTTATGGGGACTTTTTGGTGTTGTACAAAATCAGTGTCATTTACGTATTCGCTCTGTACTTGTAATGCTAGGCATAGCGTTGCGAAGATCGGATATTTGTTTCATTTAAGTTTAATTTAAAATCATGCCGGAATATTACGCGAAATTTGACGGAAGAGTGCGCAGTTTTTTCATACATTCCTCGCACAGAGTGCATGGTGAGGAGGTCTGTCCGTCCGAATATTTTATCTCTGATACTGTTAATCGGATTTAGGTCACGTTTTGTGTTGCACCCCGGTACCGAAAGGTATCCAGCGAATTTGAGCTCACTGCGAGAGTTCATATTATAGATACTGTAACGTGATCATATGAAGCAAAAATTGGGGCTTGGGTTTTTGAACTGGCAGGCATAACCGACTAAGTTCATCTGTGATTGTACCGCAGTACCAAGAGACCTGAATGTGCATAGCCTGTGTGGGCAAAATGGTATTTACTACTACTACTACTACCACCACCACCATCACCACCACCACTACTACTACTACTACTACTACTACTACTACTACCACCACCACCACCACTACTACTACTACTACTACTACTACTACTACCACCACCACTACCACCACCACCACTACTACTACTACTACTACTACTACTACCACTACCACCACCACCACTACTACTACCACCACTACTACTACTACTACTACTAGCACCACCACCACCACCACCGCCACCGCGACTATTACTGATACTGCTGTAGTCAACGTCGATTGTGTCCTGCTGGCAGCAGTTCAACATGTAATAACAGTCAGCCTGACACTGCAGGAGAGTTTCACTGTGGATCACGCAGGCAGTCAGTCGCCGGCCACTCACTGCACACGCTCCGTTTAAGACCGAGTCTAGTCCATGTGGTATTTATGGTGGTCAAAGCGGCACTGGGACAGGTTTCCTGTGTCGTATTATTCTGTCCGTGCTCCATACTCGTTTGTGCATGATCTGTTAACAACGCTGTGTAATCTTAGCAGTTGACTGCATTGTTGTATAACACAGTTAATGCCATTACAGGAGCGGCCGTAGTTCTGCCGTGTGCTTTGATTAAGCAGAGTAGCAGAACATTGCAGTGGATTGATAGGGTACCAATTTCTGACATGACTGTTATGATTTGAGTATTAATTCCATGTTCAATAGTAAGCAGTCAAGTTCTTATTTGCAGATGACATTGTACAGATTTTCTTTTTCGAACTGCCTAATTAGCATGCCTTTACTTGTTAAGCGTTTGGATTATGAGCCATTAGTACCCGAGTCTATCGTATTGGAGTTTGGCATGTCGTTGACATTTTTAAAGATGTAAGCCACCAGGTATGGATCAGTAAGCAGAATTATTTCAAGCAGGATGTGGAACAGTACGTTCCGAAATTCTTGAACGTATTAATGTTAGGTGCAATAAGGAAGAAATGCCTCAGTAAACGAGGGAGTCAGTCATTGTACCTACTTACAAGATGGCTGATGAAAGAGACTAGTAATTATGGAGGTTTATCATTGTTATAAGTTACACACACAACGTTATCCTCTGTTTCCCCCTGAATGCTAACTGGACGTGTAGTCAAAACTTACGGATTTCTACCCAACAGATAAACTACCGACCAAATGTTGTATGTTCGTCAAATACTTAGGCAAGAATGAGAATACAATGGTGCATTAAATCGTTTCTCTACAGACTTCAAGAAAACGTGCGATTCGGTTGGGAGAGGGTTTTGTGTAATATTCCTACTGAGTATGGTACTCCCGTCTAACTAGTTCGGCTAATAAAAAGTGCGATTCAATTTAAGCTATGGTAAACTCCGGTTAGGAAGACATTTGTGTCGTAACATTTCCTATTCAGAGTGGTCTGAAACAAGGAAATGCCGCATTGCCATTACACTTACCGTTGCTCTAGAATATGCCATTTGCAGTTTCAAACAAACAAGGAGGGATTTAAATTGATAGGGACACATCAGCTACTGGTCTGTACTGATGGGCGGAAACGTACATACTATGATGAAGAGCACACAAACTTTACTGATCTCTAGTAAGGAACCGCAAAGAAAATGAAGTAACCTATATGGTCATATCTCGATACCAGTATGTAGGACAAAGTCACAAAACAAAGGTAGGTAAGTCTTTTGCAAGAGTGGATCGGTTGAAATGTTTGGGAACATTCCTAACAAATAAAAATTGTATGCATGAAGAATGAAGAGCAGGTGGATTCCGGGAATGCCTGCTGGCGTTCGGTCCAGAATGTTTTGTCTTGCCGTCTACGATATAAAAGATTTTTCTTGTTTTGTGCGGTTGTAAAACTTTGTCTCGCGCGTCCCGGGAGAAACGTAGGCTGAGGTGTTCGAGAGCGGGGTGCTTAAGAAGATACTGGGGCCCGAACCGGAGGAAATAACAGATTATAAGGGAAAATTACATAATGAGGTTTTTCATGAGTTGGAATCATTACCGCCAAGTATTATCCGGAAATCATATGAAGTAAGGTGAGATGGGCGAGGCATGTAGTAAGTAGAGAAAAATGTTTACGGAGTCTTGATAAGGGACCGGAAGGGAAACACCACTTGGAAGATCTAGGTCTGGATAGGATGATACGACTAAAGTGGATCTTAAAGATATAGGTGAGGGCCCATAGACTTGATTAATTTGACCGAGTATAGGAACAAGTGGCGGGCTCTTGTCGACACGATATTTAACCTTTGGGGTTCCTAAAGGTGAGGAAATTCCTGCCGTTTCAAGAAAGTGCTGCTCCATGGAGTTACGTAGTTACTGCGCTGCGTTACAAGTCATCATTTCAGATGACTTGTCACAGCTGTAGGTGTGTGTGCAAAAAAGGTAAGCAGGAATAAAACCTTATTGCTGGTTTCAGGGAATGTGTCGCTTCTTATTTGTCGGAGACACAGAATGTGTGTATATCAATAAGTTTCAGTAAAAAATGCCGGCATCGGATTTCATTAAAATCCGCCAGAGGATATAAGGGTTAAAATATGCGCAAGACTGACAACCGTGATCAAACAGATTGTTGGGTCCGCTGGCAGGCGACAAGTGACAGATGGCTACACACGGCTGTAGATACAAAGCCGGACTGGCAGACTCACTGTGATCATAAGTCATTCTTTCTTGTATACGAGTACGTATGTCCGCACATAATGGGTTCACATGGATGAACTGACTTCTAGCAAAGGAGATGAAATACACGCGGTAGTAGGACATTTTAGTGATTCCCGTAGTAAGAGTTTTGAAGCAAACGTAACATACAGAATATGTACAAGGAAAACAGTAGAATTTCGGACGGGGTTATGTTTGGTAAAGAGGAGTTCTTGTTTAGTTTACTTCTTTCTTGATTTTCTTTTTCATTTCTTCCCTCTTTCTTTCTGAATTTCTGTCTATCTCTATCTATCTATCTATCTATCTATCTATCTATCTATCTATCTATCTATCTATCTATCTATCTGTCTGTCTGTCTGTCTGTCTGTCTGTCTGTCTGTCTGTCTGTCTGTCTGTCTGTCTGTCT
>Ga0123357_10009067_pt1 | contig 12517 bp, 11 predicted proteins | sample TergutEmb28metaG_FD_89873 | JGI IMG/M metagenome (GOLD analysis project Ga0123357, IMG submission 89873) | Embiratermes neotenicus P4 segment gut microbial communities from Petit-Saut dam, French Guiana - Emb289 P4 | ecosystem: Host-associated > Arthropoda: Insects > Digestive system > Gut ... | reverse complement strand
GAGAAAAAAAAAAAAAAAAAAAAAAAAGGGGGGGGGGGGGGGGAAGAAACTCCTGCAACCATCTTCAACTCGTTGAAGCCCCAAATTCAAGTTTCTTTTGCAACTGACATGTTTCACGTGACACCACACAAATAACTTGTATCCACTTATACAAAAATGAAGAGAGCTATATTTATACCTGTGCAGGTTTTGCATTTTTCTTATGAAGGGCCAACTACTTTGTAGAAAAATATCTTTGTTTCTCTCTCCACTGTCTGATGCACCCTTCACTTGCATCAAATTTTATGGTTGTAGTGAGATTCCTTGCTTCTGTTCCTTGTCCCTCTATTATTCCTCCTCGATCATCTGTTCATTAGTTGTCACAGAGAGAAAGTGATTGCAGGGACTTAGTTTTACTCATTTCAGACATGTTTCATTGTGGTTCACCTCAAGGGTGCCAAAAATGTGTTGCAAATGGAACAGTGTGGGTGAGAATTATGTATTTAGGAAGAACATTACAGCTTATAAGAGAAATGTTTAGTGGTTTACTGCTACATCTTGTATATTTACATCTCTAGTCCTTTGTGTTGCCCAAATAAGAGCCTGAAATGTGACAAGTCTGATTGTTGGATCAAAAGATTTTGGAAATAATGTTGACATAGTATCAGGATAATTACAGTAAATTATTTTGTATTTCAGCAGGAGAACAACAAACCCAAATGGAGGTTTTCTTCCATTTCACACATTTTTGGCAAGAACTGTAGACTGCCTGTTAATGAGGAAATTCCTTTTTGAACATTTGAGTAAAAGAGGCATTCAGGTAAGTTTTCAGTAATTACATACTGGAGTAGAGATGAGAACACAGTCATACTTATAGCTTTGTAACTGTAGTTTGTTTTTTCCTGATAGCTAAGTAAGTGACTGGCCATAGCCTGGCTAACTGAAGTTTGAGTCCCAGTAGAGGAACTGGAATATTTTCTCTCTTGCATCATAACCAGAAACAGCCAACTGCCTGGTGTTTATAATATCTGAATACCTTATGTATACCTTGGGACAGAGATTTGCAGTGACTCTGAATGGTTTACAACTTTGAAAAACACTAGTGGTACTGCATAGGTCAGTTTTTCCCATTTGAAGTATCATAGCTTTCATACAGTTTCATTTATGAACACAGTACTGGAAAAGTGGTGGATTCCATTCAGCCATCCCTTAGCTAGTATCACTTCTATTGAACACTGGCATGTAGTTAGTTTTACCCATGAAGAGTTTGTAACTGTGCTGTGCATTTGTGTCACATTCATTGACTGACATATATAATGCAGTGTGTTTCTGTTTATAGCAAAAATATTTTTTCTTATTGTCGCTTGTCCACTTTATTGCATGTAGAGGTTCTAACTCCCTACAAGCATTTGCTGGGGGATATCTGTTTGCATGTTGCAAGTCTGGATCTGCTCAGTGTGTATTCAGAATCACTCATTATTTTGAGACTTCCATTCCAGAACAACAGTCTGTTGATATCTCTGACAAAAATGGCTATATTTCTGTGTACCCTCTGAGGCACAACTTGCTTTTCTGGCAAGGCATCAATATATATCTTCTCAGGATTTTCCAAGGTTTACCTGAAGGTGCATCAGACATAGATGATTCTGAACCTCCCTTAGCTACTTGTGAATATGAGATTACTAATAAGACTCTGAGCACAGCAACAGTGAAGACAAAGATAATGTGCTTGGACATGAAACTACTGATAGTCAAACTGATAAAGAAGACATATGAGGAAAAATGATCACAACCAATTTACCCACTCAAGGAAACAGCTGGCATAGAAGTAAGCTGTTTGCTTGGAAACTGTTCCTTTTTGAGATCGGTCAAAATTGCCAATGCAGTGATAAGTAATAATGTGCCTCATGGTAGAGGACATACTATAGGATGTGGCAAGGGGAATGACATTGACATTGCAGCATAAATGTTTATTCCCATTGTAGAGGAATTCACAGTAGGAGGATTACAGATAGATGAGCGCAGCAATGGCAGGTGTGGTAAGAGGTATACTTTTGCACATGCAGTATGTACCAGAATTATAGGTAAGGGTGGAATAACAGTACAGAAAGTTGGCAGTATTGGTATAAAGCACAATGCTAGGGATACACAACAAAATACAGTGAAGAATAAATTGGTACATACACATTACGTAAAGTGCGGCACTGACAATAGCACTACCATCTTGTGGCATCTGCTTATTGATGAATTCATGCTGTGTCACATACAGAAGTGTGCAGAAGCAGAAGCCTTTATATTACTACAAGATGAACATTGGACCCTGTCTCCAAAAGAGTTCTATACATTTATTGCCCTCATCTATACCCATAGCAGTAGTTTCACAGAAGGAATGATGTTAAATGACCTGTGGGAATTGTAGTGGGTTGCAGTGTTCATTGCAGCAGCAGTGGGGCAAACCAGGCTTTGAGAGATAATCACATTTCTCATATGCGACAGAAAAACACAAGAACATAGCATCCACAATCAGAGAGATTTGCTGTAGCTTCTTATATTTAAGACCAAATGTCACTTCACACAATACTTGGTCATTAAGCCTGAGAAATATGGGATAAGTTTGACTTCTGGTGGACTAGAATGCTAAATACCTCATGAGTGGTTTTCATTACCTGGGAAAGGAAGAGGTGCACCCTGTTGATGAAACTGTCCAAGAACATGTCACATTTCAATGGATGGCTCATTATTTGAAGAAGGAAAGAAATGTCATGGTAGACAACTTCTTCACATTAGTAAAACTTACTAACAAACTGAAGGCAGAAGACACTAGAATTGTTTACACTATGAAACTTTTCTGGTTGAAAGAGATGGCATTACAAATACTGGATACCCAGGAAAACTGACAAAGAATGTTTGAGCAAACACTGAACTATATGTTTTATGAAAGTGCAATTAAATTTTCATGTTAATGCATTTGAGAGAATTATCCTTTTTCAGTTTGGGTAATGAATTTCTGCTGTATCAAAAACACCCAGTGACAGATGTTGCCTGTAAAAATTGAATAGCATCATTTGGGTTCCTTATTAGGCACATTTGTGTCCTGCTAAGTGTGAATTAAAATGACCTCAAGCACCTGCACATATACTTTATTTACTCCAATGTAACCTGAAACGCTTCTCCGAATTCTCATTTGAAAGTAGGAAGGGAGGGGGAGGGGGAGCTTAAAATTGTGCCAGGAATTAAACATGTTCTGTATTGGTTTTTTCCCCTGAAAATTGAAGATTGTGAATGGGGTCATGTTATATGCAGGGTTGCCATATGTTTGAGTAAACATAGTAATAACTTGAGAACCATGGAAGATTTTCACTAAATTTTATATTTAACTCTATACCAGTAATTGTCCACTTCAAGTTTCATTAGATTGGACAGTTTAAACAACCAATTTACATGATGAATTACATTAATTTCTGCATCCATGTTCATATGCATCTCTTCTCTGCATGCATGTATGTTTACATGCATTCCTACCATTATCATTGCAGTTCTGTTGATAGGATGTGGGCAAAACAAAGCATCAGGATTGCCAGATTTGTAGAGGAGTGAGAGTGACAGTGTGTACATTTGCTGACTTGATTTCATTGTTCCTTTTGTCTTTTAATGTATGTATGTATGTTTCTATGTATGTATATTGATTAGTGCTTAGTGCTTTTTGTTTCCAATTTCTATTCAGTATATTTCCTGTACCTTATTATTTGTGTATTCTGGTACTATAGCAGGGAACCATATTTCTAACTATTTATTTTTATTAAATTGTTGCAAAATCAGTTCCACTTGATTAGCAAATTGCAGCCAGTGCAGCCCTTTAATAACATACATTTCTAGGTATGCAGTGGAAACCATATTGTGGACAGTGTTCTAGTGTTTTGTTGTGCATTTTGAAAATAAGTATTTTATGACTTATTTTCCAGACATACCTTTGGGTGCTTAATGATGAAGATGAGTTCAGAAAAGCATTTGACCTAGGTGCGACTGGTGTAATGACAGATTATCCTTCCAGACTTTCAAGATTTCTTATGGAGAATCCTCAGTACCAATGATGACATCATCAGACAGTAATAGTGGAATGTAATTCTGCTGTTACTGGTTTTTTTTTTTTTTTTTTCAATTTACATTTTTTATATATGACATGTAATATTTTTTCCCCCAAGGTAGAGAATTGATGTCAATCATATTTGTCAAAATAAGTGTTGCCGGAAGGAACTGGTTGCATTGTTTATTTTGCAGTCATGTCATGATTTGTTTTCATGTTTACTGGGGCAGTCAGAAAGCAGTGCTTCCTGTGTTTTTACGCAGTTTGGTAGTTATACATAGGAATGATATGTATTGTGTAGCCTCAGCATTGTTGAATACATGGCTATTCTTTAATATAATCCACGTTGTTATCACCAGTTCTTTGCCAGCATTGAATTAGAAAGAACATGTATCCTTGCCTTGAAATTTTTCCCCCTGCTCTTCAGCTCTTGTTGCAGAGCATTCATCACCATGTTAATCATAATTAGGTCTCTACAGTTGATCACTGATAGCCCCATTGATGTGCTGATATGTGTGGGGGCCAGTGCCATGAAGGAGCAACAGCAATTCATGTATTTTTCTCCTGAGATGAGTTCATTGAATTTGAGTTTCCAATTTTTAAATTTGTCTTTGTGTTCACTATGATACCTGCTGGCAGAAAATTCCGAATAAGGACCCCGCCCTCATCCTTCAGGACTGTGGCCATGATTTTTACTGCTGTTGATATCACCTTGAATTTCTTCTTCCTTGGAAATATGGCACTACTACACTGACTACCTCTTGGAGTCTGGTTCAGAAGGATGATGAATATGTGTCTCATCCCATGTGATGTAGACTAACAAGAGAAGCTCACTTTCCATCTTGTAACAGTGGCAGAGTCCAGTCATAATTGTTTCTCATGCCTCTTTTTTGTATGCCTTAGACAATATTCATGGCAACCAACAACCACAGATCTTAGCATTGCTAAGCTGTTCACTACTGGTCATGATGTTGCTCTTAGTGTTTAACAGATGCAGACTACAGGTCACTCATTGTTATGCTGGAGTCACTGCATATTTTGTCATGAATCCTGCAGATGTTGTCAAGCATCACTGTGGTAGATGGATGATCACTCTGGGGTTTATCGTGCAGATCTGCTTCTCCCATCTCATTTTCCCAGTGTCAGACAGTACTCAGGTTGGCTGCTGCATCACAGTACACCTTGACAGCTGCTTGTGTGTAGAATTTCATCTTAACAACCAAGAATTCAATCATTGCCAAATATTAGGTGTGTTTGCAAAATTGTAAAACATGACTGTTAGCTTTGTCGTGACTGTCTCTCCATCCACATGGAATGAGCTCCCACTGGACAGATTTTCATGAAATTTTATATTTGGGTATTTTTTTTTTAAATCTGTCAAGAAAATTCAAGTTTCTTTAAAATCTGACAAGACAACAGGTACTTTACATGATGCCCAATATACACTTATGATCATAATGTGCTCAGTTCTTCACACATTTTATGTTCAATAACTTTTTTTTAAATCATGTCTTTTATGGGATAATATGGAAAAATATTGTAGAGCTGGCCAGGCCACAGATGACAATATGGCGCACGTGCCATACATGCTGGATACCAATGGCTACAAACACATACTCTGAATATGTAATACTTATTTCTTTTCCACTGAAACAGTGGTTGCACAAATGCACCTCTATGTTACATTATATGCACACTGCCTGTCTTGTTTAACCACATGTAATGTTTCACCATTTTCAAATCTAGTGATGATGTGCTGCCATCAGACGGATCAAACACTAACTGTGCTAAACAGATGTTGATATGTGGGTATTACATAAATGTGACGGCTGCTTGCATATGGCTGCACTCTTAGGATAAAAACTGGGGGGCATTACTTTCCAACTGCCCTTCATATATATATATACAGTAAAATCCTTGTTTTAGGACTTCGTGAAAGGATGGGATTTCTTACACTAAATGGAGGTTATCAGTGCACGGGAATTACACAAAATTACGTTAAGAAACTTCTCATCTTCTTATCAGATAAACCAAATATAATTGTGGTTTTTAAAATAAGTAGTTAAATGGTTTCTACACAAATAAATACAGTTATATACTTAGTAATATAAAATTAAGTTCTAAACTGAGTAATAATGTGAACCAAATGTCAAAGAGAACCTCAATCGAGAATCGACGTGACTACAATGCCACAGGCAGCATGACCTTGGTGTGTGTTCAGTGTGTGATGTCACTTAAGATTGTGTTTACATTGTAATGATTTTTGGCACACAAAATATGAAGTCTGTTGTTGTTGCAACCACAGCAGGGTTAAACAGGTATGCATTCTGGAAGGTTGGAAACTTCTTACACTAAAATTGAAAATATGAAAACACAGAAAAATAATACATCATTTAAATTAGACTTGGTTGGGACCAGAAAGAACTACTAAATACAGGATTTCATGTAGTGAAATATTTTGTCATATTTCCCTTTAATAAGAAGATCAGTCATTTCTTGTGACAGACATTGCTGTTTTCAACTTTCATGGAAGTTGTGCACTTTAGAATGACAAGAACACATTCCAGCAGCTAAGATCAAATAACTTATTGATGTGAAAGTGTATGTGGATATATGGGATATTTATGTGTATTGTTGCTTGCTATCTTTTTTGATGTTATCAGTGGGTTTAATCTCATTTAACATAATCTACCCTTTAATGTACTGAATCAATGATGCTTGTACTCATATTTTCTTTTATGAATGTTTATGATAGGTCCTCCCATAGGACACAAAATATGGAGTCACTTTTGAAGGTTTTTGAAGATGGGTTGAGTTTTGGATATAGCAGTGGTTTCTTAGCATAGATTTAGACACACAGAGGAAGTGTTTATGTCTTAACAAGTAAGGTTCAGTTTTTCATTGTCCATTCGCAAGATACACAACAGAATTAAGGTGAGAAATGTCGGAAGTTGTTTCTCATATTCAGAATTTCTGAGGTAATATGAAGAAAGCGCATTATACAACCAGTTCATGTAGAAGATGGTGGCAAAAGTATAAAACTTCACAGAACCAGCAGTCAAATCAGGAAACCGAGATTATGTCTTCCACTTTCCCCCATCCAGACTCTTTCAAAAATGAGAATAATTAAATTTTACCTCAGGTGTTGCAGTCAGACATCAAAGCAGTACACTTCTAACAGTTCCAGTATGTGTAAAATCAAGTTCTGTGAAGTGTTATGTTTTCCAGTAGTTTAGTAATTGCAGTCAGAAAAGTCATTTATGAAAAGTTTCAGTAGGGGTTTCCATGACTCTTGAGATATTTTTCAGTTGCATAAGTTATGTATTATCAAATCTGAGGATGACTGTGATTATTGACAAATTTTCAAGGATTGGAGAAAGTGGTGGTGACATAGTTTATTATACTATCCTAACTTCTTCACAGAGAGACTGAGGAATACCACAGGCTCCTAAATTAGGATGGCTGCAATTCAAATGAATGTACTGCTACATGGGAGTATTAGACACTCGCATGTTACAGTTTACATAGGTTTTAAGGCTGTATGCAAGGTATGCAGGTTTGTGGGTTGTGAGGGAGGGCCTTAATATGGCAATTTCTTCAAACTGATGGCAACTGCATAGTCAGTTTTTAAATCTTGCTGTCATTCTTTCAATATTGAACTTCATCTTGTATGTGAATAACCTTAAGCCAAGCTTTTCCACTGTCGTAAACAGTAATCAAAATGTAGATTTTTTTTAAACCTCTCTGAGTCATCCATCTTTTTAAACAAAGTCCAGGATGTCATCCTGATTATGAAAGTAATTTTCATTGATGGCTGAGAGATGAGATAATTGGCAAGTGTTAGATGGTAGTGTACGTGTATCTGGATATGATTAAGACGGTAGAAGAAAGGAGACAAGCGGTATCTATACATGACCCCTCTAACTGGGAGCTTTCTTATAACATAAGAGGCACTTCCCAAGCATCAACAGTTATGGTTCCGGGTAATAAATTGAACCATAGACAACAGCACAGACATTTAATGAATAATGATAATGGACTGAATTTTTAGCCAAATACTCTTATACCAAAGATGAGAATAGGTAATTTAAAATTGTATTTCCTTAGGAATCACAGAAGTTGCAGGAAAAATCAGATAGATTAAGAAGTTCATTTCCAAGCCAATATTTTATACTAAATATATATCAAGCATTAGTGTATTTGTTGTCTGTATTCTCTTTTGTATGTATATTGATACCATGCACAAACAGCCTGAGGGCATTGTGGAGAAGTTTGTTAAACATAGATTTGATGAATGGAAATGATTTTCCTGTTAACTTAAATGTACTGGAAATACTGCAACCAACCAACAAATCCATGATCTAAGTCAAAGTATATATATAGGTAACACAGAAATACATATCCTATAGAAAGGGAGGCAAATATATAGTACACATATATGTGTATTTATAATGAACAGTACTAATTGAAGTTCAAAGGAAATAGAAAAAATGGGGAAAATAAGCACCACTGTTCAACATTAGCATTCGGTGATTCACTCACTGGTGGAAGTTGGCGGTTGAGGTTCAGCTTAGTGTGATTCCATTTGAGCAGAAGTTTGTCATGCACACCAGAAACAGAATAGGCCTATTCATTTTTCAAATATTTTTGTCAAAATATTTCTAAACAAGGAGTTAGTGCATCTTTTTTTCATGAAATATATCATCTTTAATTGTGTATGTTTCAAATTTGTAGTATGCAGACATAATTTGAGTAGTGTTTTATATTATTTAGTACTGTTCCTAACTTTATTGGCTTTTTAGAATTATTTTAATGTGCTTTATAAGGCATCATTTGATTGTGTATCAATTATGTTACTGCAGTGATGGCAGCAAGTGTGTAATAGGCTACTCCAAGTCATAAGCTAACCCATCATTTTACCTTCAACAATAACTGTGATTATAGGCATCCTTATTTGTTGTTTGTTGTGTTGTATAGATTTTAGAGAATAGTAATAATATTGCCCATACGTGTATAACATGCTGACTTGCATGGTTGAAACACAGGAGATTTAATTTTTGTTATGAGATATTATCTGTTGTGATATCATTGTATATTTTGCTTATGTCAAGCACTACATTTGCCAAATTTTCCAGGCTGTTTTATAACTATAGTGCAGCCAGCATTAAGAATAGAGTATGTTGTTTAATGGGCATATACTTCCAGTACAGAATAAGACTTCCCATTTCACACTGTGAGCTGTGGTGTGGTTAGTGAAAGATAGCAGAGAAAACAGTTTTTAATTTACACATTACATTTTTTTAATAATAATGATATATTTTTCTCCCCTGTTCCTGTTCTCCCCTTTCACAGTGTGGTACACTTATTGTGTTACTGTGGTGATATGAAGTTTATGTTGTCAGAAATGGCAGATGTTGGTTTCTGAACTGTACATTCCTTAGAAGTAAAGCAAGACAAATGTGTCAGGCTTTTGTAAATACATTGAGAGAAAAAATCTTGATAAAAAATGAGTTGAACTGGGAAATAAACTGCTGAAGCTATGTGCATTTTGAGAATTTCAGTTTTTCTGGAAGAGGTAATATCACTTCAATAACCTTTAGTTTCTGCTCATTTATTATAATTTCTTCATGTAAAATTAAATCTAACTCCCAAAGTTGATGGTAGTAATAGAGAAATGTTTCAAAACATGATTGTTTGTTGGTTGCACATTGAATTGGTGGTTTGTAATGTACCTGGTCAGTCTGTATTACTCCACAGTATATTGCAATATTGTTGACACATGAGCAGTAATCTGTTCATGATGTTGGATAGGCAATAGAATAATTTTCTCTTACTGAATGGCATTCACAGCCATTTAGAGCAGACATAGAACCATTAGCTGAAAGACAGTTGCACTGCAAGCAGAAATTATGCAACAGTTTTTTTGTATGAGAGCTATTTTTGAGAAATTTAATAAAGTTCTGTTTGAACTTCATGTAAAATGAGGGAGTTATTACAATAGGAACCATATAAATGCACCTGATAAATTATACTGTAGACTCCAGTACAAAATTCCACCACAATGCTGTTAGTACTTGCAGAGACCGAAGTACATGGATAAACCAATAGACATGATCTCATGGTGTGTTCAGTTTATACACTTTACAAAATAAACATACTTTTTGTGCTTCTATTGTCTCTTTAATGCATGTATGTGTGTGTGTGTGTATGTATGTAGGCATATATATATGATTCCAAGCAACTGGAAGTTAGCCTCTAAGAATTGGATGGTTGGGTCATGACAGACTTAGTAGAACTTGCTCTATTTGCAATTTATTATTATTATTATTATTATTATTATTATTAATATTATTATTGCGGCTGCTGCTGCTACTACTACTACTGCTGCTGCTGCTATTACTACACATGTATGATGTTTGTTTGATTGTACTGATATTGTGATAAAGATATTCAAAGCTAGGAACTACTACGCAACAGCATTTATGGTGGAGATTGGTGAGAAAAATATAGACGTGCTCTATTGTGCTTGTTCCTAAAATAAAATAATGTCAACCAGAGAAGAAGTGCTATCAAGGGAGAAATAATTATGGAAGGGGCACATCAAGACCTTTGTCAAGTGCTGTTCTCTTTCCTGTATTATCTAGTCATATTTATAATTTACTATACAAGGTTTATTTCCTTTGAATGTAAATTGGATTGTAATCTCTAAACATATTCACACAGGTACATACTAAAAAATTAAGATTTTTGTGTTATCAGTATTAATGAATGATTTTCTTGTTAGACTATTTAAAATTATGTTAATAGTTTCAAACACTTGCATATCTTACTTCCAAAGTATAAATTCCTGGCTGTTTGACAAAAAATTTGGAATGTTTCGTCCTTTATGATCGATACTGTAAGAATCCATACATTTGCCTTGCTGTTTTTCAGATACCCCAAAACAATGCAAGAAGTAAAACAATTGTAAAAGTTACATATGCTTTCACAAGCATGACGTGTAGCACTTGAGACATCACTACACAGTTCAAAACAAATCATGCAGATGTAACTTTGATTGGATACAAACCTAGATACTTGTATGTTGCCATATTTGTAATTGTTGACTTACAAAGAATATTTCATCAATTATCTGTAGACATACTTGTGATCCTTCATACCAAATGCTGACAGATACTTCCACACAGCCAACATGTGTTCCTTCTGTACTATAAAAAAAAAAACCCTCAAGTGCTATTTTTTGAAAATCTGTCACCATACGTCATTTTAGAACACTAAATTAAGGGATGCTAGTGTGGTTCCAACCTCACAAGTCTGTGCATCTGCCATGTTTATACTACTAATTGTGAGAGATTAAAAAATGCGAAATGGTGGTCTCAAATCATAACTTTCATAGTATGTTTTGTAAAAATCATTGGTAAGCTGCTACAGGAGTTCAAAGGTGAAACAGACAAGCAAAGGGCGTGGTAATCTCGTAAGCCCACTTTTGTCCTTTATGAAAGGAAAGCAATCTAAAAGTGGGCCCTGATGAAATCAAGAAAATGATAAGAAGACATTAAGAAAGAGAGAAACACTATTCACTGTTACTTGTAACAGATGGTGTAGGTGTAACACTAAGAAGGATGATGTTTATCACAACAGTGTTGAGCTGTTGATTATCCATCCATCCATATATGGCGCTACAGCCCCCTCCGGACCTTGGCCACCCTCATAAGACACCTCCATTCGTCCCTATTTTCAGCTCTTCTCCTCCATCCTCTTATCCCCAGCAGTTGTAATGCATCCCTCTGGACCACATCTGCCCATCTGGCTCTTGGTCTTCCCACTGGTCTTGTGGTGTAGAAGTTTCCATTTAAAACCTTTTTTGGAATCCTTTCTTCTTCCATTCTTATTATGTGACCTGCCCATCCTAATCTTCTGATTTTAATGTCCTCCATGATGTTTGGCTCATTGTATAAACTGTAGAGTTCACTGTTCCATCTGGGATGCCAGCGTCCCCCTTCTTGTCTTGGGCCATATATTCTTCGCAATATTTTCCTTTCAAACATGTTTAGCATCTGCTCTGCTGTCTGTGTTAGTGTCCAGATCACACTTCCACAGCATAATATTGGCTTAATTAATGTTTTGTACAATCTTATTTTGTTGTTTCAATGAATTTGTTTAGATCAAAATATGGTTTGCAGGGAGCTGTAGGCTTTATTAGCCACCAGGATCCCAGCTCAGATTTCTTCTGTTTCATCACTGCTATCATTTATTACTGTCCCTAGATATTTAAATCTCCTGACCACTTCAATCTTGTGATTCTCAACAGTCAATGTTCTTCCCTTTCCAAGTCTCCTGTTCTGCACCATTGCTTTTGTTTTATCAACATTTATGATAAGCCCAACTTCTTTTGCTCTCTCTTTCAGTTCACCATATACATCTGAAATGGCCCTCTTTGTTCTACCCATGAGG
>Ga0123357_10009066_pt1 | contig 12517 bp, 6 predicted proteins | sample TergutEmb28metaG_FD_89873 | JGI IMG/M metagenome (GOLD analysis project Ga0123357, IMG submission 89873) | Embiratermes neotenicus P4 segment gut microbial communities from Petit-Saut dam, French Guiana - Emb289 P4 | ecosystem: Host-associated > Arthropoda: Insects > Digestive system > Gut ... | reverse complement strand
GTGTTTGGGGTGGGAGGGGGGAGTGTGGTGTTGGTGGGGTGGGGGGGGGGGGGGGGGGGGGGGGTGGGGGTTGTGTAGGCGGAACGTGTTAAGCGGTGCTATATTATACAGCATCCCCTGAAGGGAATAACTTTTTTTTCAGCAGTACACTTCTTCGCCTGATATACTTTACATTCTGATAATGATCTTAGGTCATAACAATTAAGTACGCTTTAGATTAGGAAGTTATTTCGTACTAACGAATCCAATGATGAAGTGTCGCAACGGTTTGCAGACCAGAATAAATTAGCTTTACAAACAGTATCTCCATTATGCAATTTCAGAAGCGCGTGACGATTGCTCATGGCATTTAATATCATTTTGAGTTCAATAATATTTGTTTTTACGTTCTTATTTTGTTTAATAGCGATTATAAATGACGGACATTTTACATTAAGGTCTGCTGGGGCGTCCGGATTTGTTCCGGACGAACTGCTTTCGTATTTATAACATTAAAAAATATTTTGACGGAGTTTTGTATTTACGGTTCCTTGCATCGCTGATCTATATTAATAACTGTCCAACCAGATGCAACACAAAGCAGTCTACTTATTATTCTGCAAGTTCACTCTACATGTTTCGGGTGTTAAACACACCCATCATCAGGAGTACACAAAACTGTAACTACAGCCTCCGGTACTGGTCATGTTTTTTGTGCTGCTACCTCCCTTCAACGTGGCCAAATTGGCCACGTTGGAGGGAGGTAGCTGCTCCAGTACCGGAGGCTGCAGTTACAGTTTTGTGTACTCCTGATGATGGGTGTGGTTGACACCCGAAACATGTAGAATGAACTTGCAGAATAATAAACAGACTGCTGTGTGTTGCATCTGGTTGGACAATTATTAATATAGATTTTGACAGAAATTTGTAGACAAAGCTGACACAAATTTTATGTATAATACACCTATTCCGTAAACCGTTCAGATGTCGAGACATTTGAACAGAAGTGAGTGAAGGCGTCAAGATTTTTAACCTGTTGTTATATATTGAAATGTACAGCGCATGCTTTCCCATTTCGTTTATGTACCTACAACTTCAGAATTTTCAACTTTAACCAGAATCTTCCCCCTCCCCCCTTGTGGCGCTGTGGCCCAAAGCGGGTCACGGCCTCCTCATTCTTGAAGTTTCTAGATCACACACAACGACGCGTCACAGTCGGTAGGACTCCTCTGGACGCGTGATCAGCTCGTCGCAGAGACCTCTACCTGACAACACACAACACTCACAACAGACAGACATCCATGCCCCCGGTGGGATTCGAACCCACAATCTCAGCAGGCGATCGGCCGTAGACGTACGCCTTAGACCGCGCGGCCACTGGGGCCGGCTTAACCAGAATCTACAGTTTAGAATTTTCCATTTTATTCACACATCTTCAGTAGTTAAGTTTGCCATATTGGTAACATCACGCACAACTTTCCTGCCAACCCGTCAACTGGACGTATGTCATTTTGCCAACCTTCCTACACGAAAGTTCCCTTCAGTTTCCTATCTTGCAAGTTGTATCGCCATACGCAAATATATCGAGTCAGGGTGACTTTTTTTACGGTCGCGTGGAACATTTGGCCCCTGTCTGAAATGGCATTCCTGACGCTTTTATTGCTTACTGGGGAAACAGTCTACTAATTAAAGAAGACGGTCCTTATTCTGGACATTTTACACGATGCAATTAATTTCTTACCAAAAATAGTGTTCTCACATATCCAGTATTTCCTTTTGAATTTCTTATTTCAGGTTTTTTAATGCCTTTTTGATTCAGATGGTTTTCCAGTCGTAGGAAATTTGACTCTTGTATCAAACAATTAAATTTAGTGTATTAGTATTAAGAAACTATAAAACTCAACATTTTTTTAAATATCCAGTATATTTAATTGCATTCAAATGGATAGTGGAGCCAATATAGTGAATTATCTACGGGCTGGATAAACAAAGAAATCGTAGTTCGATCCCCGGAAGCGACATATATTTCTTTCTTATCCAAAACCTCAATATAGGCTATCGTCTCCACCCAATCTCAAATTCAATGGATGCCAGCAGCTTCTTCCCGGAAAGTAAAGTTCCTAATTCATGAAACTGACCTCTCACCTACATCCAGGTTAAGAATGGGTAAAGCGATACTTCCAGTTCCACATATGCCTTCACAGTTTACTCAGGGACACGTTGTTTTTTTCATTACTGAGCTTATAGCGCGTCTATGTTTGTTCGAATATTAAAAAAAGTGTTTAAATTTGACTGTGACTATACACTGAATATCCTAGTAATTTATATGATGCTGCAGGACTGCATTTTGTTAGAGAAAACGCCTTTTATATGAAGATCTGTTGTTCTACCCCGATGGAACCGAAACCCCCATTCAGCTCTCACCCTACACCTTTCTTCAGGCCATAGTAACGATCGACGTGGTGGGTCAGGCGAAAGCAAAACACGTTTTCACATTAAGAGACAGTTCTAGTAGCTACTCGGAAATCTCACTAGATGGCAGAAAGGTGTCAAGTTCTGTATGTGGTTTGTGTTTCATTCTGTTTTAGCAGTGCTTCGAGATTGCATTTCGAGCTCTTGTATCGAGTACAACACAACATAGAGGCCTAGTGCATTTGGTTGAATGTTAAGTCGAGTGCATGCGCCGACTTCGTGCAGGAAGAGAGGATACAATCGGTGTATCGCAAACTATGGAATTTGAACTGACACCGTTCCGCGAAGTGTTAGGAGAAAAATTGTGGCTTGATATTGCCAAGTTTAGAGCTAAAAAAATCGATTTAATAAACATTAAATGTGTTTTCGTTTATCTGAGAGTCATTCAGAAAAAGTATAAGTTAAAACAGAAAGTACAAAAACTGAATAAGCGTCAGTAATACTAACAGACCTGTGTAGTATATTCTCAAGGGCCGGAGTATAAATTTACGACGGGACGTAATGTCGAGGGATCGAATTCCATATGGGGCACGTTTTTCCGCACCGATCCAGACCGACCCCTAGGGTCCACCCAGTCTCCGATACAGTATGTAGCGGATCTTTCCCGGGGGCAAAGCGACCTGGTTTTGGCGTTACCCACCCACCCCCATCTAACGCTGAGGTTAAAGAAAGAGTAAAGCTATAGCTCTACTTCCCCCCAGTGCCTTCATTACAGGTTAAACTTAAATTTAAATTTTGTATAATAATATATTCTCTTCGTTGATCGTACGTAAATTGTTAGCACAATGCTAGTTTTGCGCGCCTTCGCAAAGAAATGTTGCAAATCTGCGCAGGTTAGCTTCTCCGTATCTTATTTCAGTTTGCGGCTCCGTGCGCCTGCGTGTATCTGGCGTCTTGTACACGAACCATTACACAAGTCGTACTTCGGCTTGTTTTCTGGCGAAACACGTTAAAAGCGTCACACTTGTATGGTAATCCACCTAGTTCCCGATCAACAACTTTGGTGTATGTGAGGACCACACACGCTACTTGGGGCGGAAAGTTTTGACACCAGTAATATTTACTTCGGGTCCTTTCAGTTGTCCGGTCAGCCTCAGTGTAGAAAAGGAGGAGTTTAAGATATAATTAACTAACTAATTAACCCATAGAGCAGTGTGCTCCTTTAGCAGCTAAGGGCTCAGCGGCTAGTCAAGAAATTCTCAGAATTTTCTACAACCCGACAGTTCATTACTACATTCACGAGGTCTTGCACCTGTCCCTATCCTGAGCCAGGCGAATCCAATCCATACACTACATCCCACTTCTTGAAGATTCTCCCATCTACGCTTGTTTCTTCCAAGTGGGCTGTTTCCTCAGGCTTCACCACTAAAACCCTGTATACACTGCTCTCTCCCATACGTACTGCATGACACGCCCGTACCATTCGTCATGTGATCGTCCTAATAATATTTGGCGAGGAGTACAGGTCATAAAGCTCCTCGTTAAGTAGTCTTTACCAGTCCCTTCTCTACTCTTCTCCCTTGGTCCCAAATATCTTCCTTAGCACCCTATTCTCGACGAATATCTGCCTATATTCCACCCGCAGCGTGAGAGACCAAGTTTCACACTCATATGTAACAACTGGCAGAATTATGTATCCGTAGTTTACAATGTAACAGTTTAGTTCTTCGAAACTGGAAACGACACTTATACTGGGACAATTGTCTGGTGAAGAGACGCTACTTGTGCAAGTATTGCACCTCGTGTATTCTTGATGTATTGTGTTGTTTTTGATTTGAATCTCTTATGCTTATATATATATATACAAGGTGGTTCAAATATGACCGGGACTGATTTGTGTGTAAACAAGCCGTACTGCGCAGCAGCTGTGCGACCTTGAGAGAGTGAAGCCACAAACTCCACCCTCCCTCCTGCTCGGGTTAGGGGAGTACGTTGAAGAATGACATGTGCAAGTAAGTGTTTGTCAATTATGGTTACAAAAAAAAAATCAGTCCCGGTCATATTTGAACCACCTTGTATATATAATAGAACATCCTATTGGGTTAATCTTCGTGGTTGCAACGTGCATTGATAATATCAAATTCTTTATTTTTATAACTAATGCACACATATTTTATTCAATAATTATTGAAACACAATTATAAAAGTTGCCCCAACACGTTTCCGTTTACGTAAACCATCATCAGGGAGCTACAGCCGGTGCTTAGATAATATTACATTTCTGGTTCCAGTATACATGTCGTTATAGATGTTTTCAGTGTCATGGCCGTATATGCTGCCATGACACTGAAAACATCTATTTTATTTTAGCTCAGCACATGCTGTAGCTCCTTGAAGATGGTTTATGTAAACCGAAACACGTTGGAGCAACTTTTATAATTTTAAATATTTTAATAATTATGATATATAATTTGTGTGTATTAGTTGGAAAAATAAAGAATTTGTTCCTATTAGGTTGTTTTTAAACATTCTAGGGATCTTATGTTTATGGGACCGTGCATCATCTTTATAGTTGAGTAAAGAGAAAACCAACTTGATGCCACTTATTTTATTATTTATTCAATAATCATTCAATGCTCAACATGTTTCGGCCGTTATTACGACCATCTTCAGGAGTCTGCGACTAACTGGTTGAGCATTGAATGAGTTTTGAATAAATAATAAAATAAGTGGCATCAAGTTGGTTTTCTCTTTACTCAACTATTCTAGGGATCTATTGAATGTAAATAAATAAAGATGAATATAAACACAGAATAAGACAGCTGCACTTGCTTAAGTCTACCCTCGCTAGGCCATTTAGGCGTTCAGTCGGAAAACATCTAGGAAAATCAGACTGGTTGTGTCGGCCATGGAGTGGAATACGTAACGCTCCTAACTGGCCAACCAGAAAACTTTAATTTCAAACGAATTATCACGCGACGCCCGCAGGGCGAAGTAACGTGAGGATTTAGCGTTCTGGCGCAACGATTCCACAGCACAGAATAAAATAATCTCTTCGCGATGATATTCGTACTTTGAAACGTTTCTCTATCTTCTTCGGCAAAATGATACATTTAAAATAATTTAGGAGAGAGCAAAGATCAAATAAGTGAAACGTACATTTTTAAATGACACAAGCCCGTTTTGTTTTCAGTTACAGATCCATTTCCTTTAGTCAGTCATATCTAATCCTACTTTACATTCTGTGTGAGAGTGATTTGAGGAAATATACCTGTGACCGAATCGTAGTTATATCACTCGCCACTTTGCCTTCCTGTGTAATTTGTGTATACAAATTTTTGTTTTCTTGGACCCTTGCTAGCAGTCACTATTTACTGACACAGTGACTAGTGTTCTGTTTCACGAGCAGAGAACCTGTGCTTCATAAACTCTTCATTGCGCTTGATGAGCTTTGGAACTATCACGTGAAGATAACACGTAATATATCCAGCAGTTTCCACACTGTGATAGCCTTGCACATTACATGTCAACAGGGAAGACAAGTATAATGAACTGTGTTATCGACTGTGAAACTTGTGTCTATGGCTAGGTATAACATTTGTAGGTAACAGTACAGCAGACTTAACAAGGAAATACAACATACAATAACAGCTTTGTTCAGTATTTTAAGCTTTTAGTATAGTAATAACTGTAACAGCCTTGATTACTCTCACAACGTATATCAATAAGGTTAAGAAAATTGTGTGCCCCTGTGTGTAAACAACAGAACGTGATTCCGCAAAATAATTATTTTGCGATAGAATAAGAAAAGGGAGTGAATCTAATCGTTGCACCGTGCATTTTGTAAAATCACTTCAACTATTAACCAACAAATGCACCTATATAACTTTCACTTAAAACACTTTAAAACACATAAAACTACTCCGACATGTTTCGAACTTTTCAGATCGTCATCAGGGAGTTTCGCCGTTCCTTGCTAAAGTTATTACATATTCACGATTTGGTTCGTTTTTGTGAACAAGGTGTTGTGGCAGCATATCGTGTTGTGTAGGAATCTGTTGTAGAGAGTGTAGTTGGCTAGGTGTGCTTCGTATGCCGCGTAACCTGCAGGCAGCATCGTCGGTGCTTTGTACCACAAGCTGTAAACACAGCCCAGTGCTCCTGAGGATTGGCGAAATTATCGCCCGAAACATGTTGAGCTGATTGAAATTATTAATAAAATTATTACTGTTGCATCTAGTTGGCTGTTTATATTATTTTATCAATGATGCACGGTCACACAAAAATCAAATTCGTAATTTGGATGTCATGTCTCAAACGATAGAAAGTTGCTAGTTTTTAAGCTTTCCGTATTCCGTGCAGTAGAGTGATTATTCTGCACTTATTCCAACAATTAGACAATCACAAACAAACAAACAAACAAACTTCTGTCACTTTACGATGGCCTCCTACACGCTTCGGCCTTTACATGATCGTCCTCAGGAAGGTCCATAACAGAGGAATAATATAATGGCAGATTCTGTTATTTATATATATATATATATATATATCGGTGGAGTCAGAAACACAATGCTTTAAATTAAAATTGCTAAAAGCATTTAAAATATAGACTAATCATAAATACTTTTCTTATAAATATTTTATAATTAATGTGAATATCTATTGTTGCAGACGAACATCTGTTTGAATATGTGTTATTCACTCTGGAAGAGTTATCCCTGTGTTGTCACTAGGTGCTTATACTGCGGTGGATGTCGTCCACCACGATGTACTCACATATTCACATCTATAACAGAACCTGGCATTATTGAATTTTGTGTTGGAGATCTCCCTGAAGGTGGCCACATGGTGACCGAAACGTGTAGGAGGCACATCATAAAGTGACAACTGATTGTCTTTTGTTCATTGTGCATTTGTCGGATTAAATACTGTATAGTGACTGTTTTTTATGACACGTATGTCTGTTACATGGTTGAGTATAAATGTAGATAGACACCGGTACCTGTCACAAAACTTCTGAGTAGGTTGAAAGTGTCTGGTTCCGTAGTACAGGCTGGTCTAACAGTAGGACTCTGACCTTCTGTTTGGGAAAGTCTGTTTCGAATATCTGTCGGTTTCTTGGTTCTCCTGTGTTTCTTCCTAGTCTGTCAAGGAAATTTTTATATTACCTGGAGTACATAACGACCGCTTCCTTCCCAATACCCGTCCCACCCAAAATAAACCTCAGTTGTAATGATCATTACACTCGACGCTGTATACTCTGACAGACGACGCCCTAAAATTAACAAAACACGATACTCATAATAGTTGAGTAGTACGAAGTAGGGAACAAGCGACACGTGAAGGTTTTTGTATGGTCGAAGTTGCAGTAAATGCACCTTTCCTATTGACACTCGAAGTCAGTGTTATTGCGCGGAATCAGACGAGAAGGAAGGGGCTGTGTGAGAAGTCCTGTGTATCCCGAGGGGCTTACGGTGCGCCGCAGTGCCTAAAGTGGCCTTTGATTGGTTTTTCCGTGTATAAGGCAGCAACATTAAGCCTCTTTATCTATGCCACCACGCTCTTTGTTTAGCAGAGTCGAAATAGCTCGCTTACGGGTAATTCAGTCACTGGGCTACGGACTGCAGGATCGTCGAATTGGGTTCGATTCGTGGTAGGACCAGGAGTTTCCATCTCCACCGCGTTCGTACCGAACATAGGTCCAATTAGCCTCCCCACAATGGAAAAGGATTACATTTTCCTTGAGGGTAAAGCGGCCAGGAAGTGACGCTAAACACACCTCTATACAGTGTCGAAGGTTAAGAAGTACTGGACCAGCAGGACCTCCAAAATGACACCAGAAGCCATAGGTTGCAATGTTAGTGCCACCTGGTTTCAGGCTGTAAGTCTGGCGGTTGCCTCTTTATTAACTTCTTCGGTATAATAATAATAATAATAATAATAATAATAATAATAAACCGATATATTTAAGAGGACTTTACAATAGAAATGGAACGTATATATAAAGTAAAACAAAAATGGTACCCGTAATAATATGGGCAAATGGAATCATCTCAAAATCATTCAGAAAATATCTGAATAACGTACCTCGAAAGCATGACATCAATGAACTGCAGAAAAGAGGCATATGGGCACTGCGCGCATACTTTGGAACGCACTAATGTAAAAGTACAAAGCATGGGAAGTAGCATTACATGTGCCGTCTAGTGTAACCACAAAATAGCTCTGACGTCTTACACGCAAGAAAAACGGTTTGTTTCAGGCACATAATTATAAATACCCTGTATAAAAGTGACAATATTATAATAACTCTAATAATAACAAACGTAATGTTAATAATATGTCTCGGATTTTACATTATTTTCAGTTTAACATCAAAAGTTGTGCAGTTGAATTATTTGAATGTTTTCTTTTATTTTTCTTTTTTGTGTGTCTGCTTCATGTGTAGGCCTATCCTGTTTAAAATACTTTGTTATTTGTGTTCATACGTTGTGCTCTTTTCTTTACGGTCCATTGGGCTGTTGACTCGGTACGTTAATAAACAAGAACTGAATTGAATTTGGACGACTGTTATGAATAAATTACTATGGAAGAGCTTATGAATGAACAGTTACGTATTCTGCACGTGTCTTAAAATTTGCGCGTAGTTGTCATTGAATAACTTTATACGTTTTGTTTGCTCGAGTGTTTGTAGTTCAGTCCCCATTTGTCACCGTTGGACGAGTAGGCCAGAACACATTTGTCTGTTGATAGCAATCTTGTTCGCCCTCGATGTGGTTGTAAAAACACGCCACATCCCGTGACATGCGCACGCAGACTTTCTTCTGTCGCCCCTGGCCGCCTGATATAGAAATTATACTCTGGTTGCATGGAAAACGCGTACACCTATGCCACATGCATGTCAAGTAAAGACAGGTAAATTGGTTGTGCAGTTTTCTGCACACAGTGTTTCCAGGTAAACGATGAGAAATAATCCATTTTCTGAAATGTGGTTCACGTTTTAGTGTCCGGAATTGAGAACAAAACATATCACAAGAAGAGAAGACCGCGAAGATGGGGATAGCACGTTCGTTTAGAAGGCTTGTCACCATATGTCGAAAAGTAAAGGCGTCAAGTCCCAGAATGTCATGTTGACACGTATCACTTGAGAAGCCCAAATCTTAGAAAGTGTTTACCACATTCTTAGTTGAAACTGTAGATTTTAGAATTCCGAACGAATGTTAGGTTCAATGCAACTTGTACTGCTGGCGGAAATTACAGCCGAGAATATAAACATTGCTACCTTATGGGAAATGACGCAAAGTTTATTGTGCTGTAGACATCTAGCACGCTTTGGAAGAACAAACTGTTACTCTAATCTTAGCAACTGACCACCTTAATGCACAAATTCTTGTTTTATAATAAGTTTATTGTATTCCTCTACATGTTTCGAGCACTATTGTGTTCAACATCAGGAGGTCAAATTGTGTTATACAGCATCTGGTATCGTCACACACTGTAGGTGGCCGTCCGGTGCGCAGGCACACCAAGAGGACAATAATTTCACAAGCAAATATGTTTGTGACACTTCTTTTCATCTCCGGGCTCGATCAACCTGCTAAGGTGTATAAGTTAGGATGGCTTAACGTTTGTTACCAAATATCTGTGGGACACGAAATACTTGTCACTTCTTCGTTGTCCCATCGACTCTACTCTGCACTGATTGAAGTAAAACTAACCCACCCTAGCCTGTTTACCACGTGTACAAACACGGCGGTTATTCCCTCTCCAAACATGTTTTTGTTTGTGCGCGAATCCTGAGTGTTTTTATTCGCTGTAAAATCTTAAAAGAACCTTTTTATTTATTTTTTTTCTAACTTCCTAGCAACAGCACTAAACAAATCGCAGGGTTTTCCAAAGCGTGACAGCGGCTATTCGTGTCCGGATTGCTTCATGTCTCTACAGCCGAGTTTTAATTCTTCGTAAGCGATAAATTTACCCCAGATTGGGTTTTCTTCATATCCTAGCAAACACTATAGTTGACTGCTTTCACGAGCTTTGAGTTTTCCCTGACTTTCCTAAAGTAGGTGATAAAGGAACTGATTTGAAATCAATCCCATACATGTACTACCAAAGAAGTAAAAAAATGCATTTTACTTCAAAAATACAAAATTTTGTACTTAGACCTTTTCCCCCTCATTCATTCGACAAGTCTGCTATTTCCGCAAGCGGGATTTCAGTTTTCTGCACTGGGCTTTTCGTTGTTATACCAAACTAAACGGTGTCACGTCACAGAGTCTCATTGTCTTGAAAATGATTTGGGCTAATAGTGTACCGTTCCTGATGCCTCACCAAGGGGATACGACTGCTATCCTGGCCACTTTACGTGCAGTACTTCGTGGACACAGTGGCGCTGGGACGGCTTTCTCTCCAAGTACAGTACTGCAGTCTTTTGCTGTCCAAAACATTCCACCGACACGATATTCATATTACATTCGTCTATCACCGACGCATTATATTCTAAGTAATTGATAGTGTCGTTAAATAAAATACTTTTCTCTCTCGTCTCTTATCTTCACACTTTTTCATTATAAACGTGACTGGGGTTGGAGACGTGTCAGTATCGAAGGCTGTATGCATCGAGTACAAAAATGTACTAAGGGGTTCTGTATCGAAAGGGATACACCAATTTTATGTACGCTGTGTGTGGTTTGCAGATTGCTACACACAAACCGCTGATCTCTTTACGAACTAAGCCGCCATGTATGCTTGCCTTAGTGCACGGTTCTATGCTGTATAGCCTAGTTCAACATCCTCTGAAACAATCCTAATTTCTTTCATCTGCTTTGTACACATGCCTGTAATACAGGACGGGTAAACGTACACAGTAACCATATAATACAATGTAACATAATTTTGGAGAAGCTGACAGTTGCTTATTTACTCAATAAATTCCCTTGCCATTTACGGAAGCGTATTGATTGGCGTCTGTACAAGAGCCGGCCACTGAATCCTGCTCTTTGCTAGTTGGATTCACTCCACACACACTCACACTCACACCGTGTATCTTTAACGTGAGATTAATATAATTCGTCCAGTTTTGCCAAACTGTCTCACGTGGTCGCTTACCATCGCGTTTTTCAACCAAACGTATACATAAATTTATCATCTTTCCATTGCTGCTAATCTCGGTCTTTTTTTTTTTTGGTTTGTAATGTTTTTAAATGGGTTGTAGAAATAATAAGGCGTCTCATTATGTCCCAACAGTGTTGTATAGTCATTTGTCACAAACACTATAATAAACCTAGCGAAAGACAGTTTCATTAAAACTGACTTAAAGCTCAAAAATACTCTCGGAGAAAATGTTTTGAATCACAGCCAAGAACTGTGTCAATACTTGTGCATCGTGTTGACAGCCGTGACTGCCATACTTGTTTGCAGAAATGAGGAGCAAATATACCATTATCTATGTGTGTGAGTATTGCTGTGTGAAAAAGACCTACATTTTGTAAGGCTTGTGCCATGTCTAGGTCTGTCGTCTTGACGAAAAACGTAGCAGGTTATTTTGGACCAAAATTCATAAAGTCTCCCTGCGTTAAGTGCACGAAATTTCCTTGAAACTGAAGCATTGTAAGGTTCGTCGTAATTTGTAAGATGAAACTGCGTAGTCTGATTACAGAATACTGACACTGCAGACGTAGTTACTGCCTCGTTTATTGCTGTAGGTATGTGATGGAATCTTCATGCTAATGTCATGAGGTTTTATAATCTCACATATCAGTTGGGTTTTTATGTACGTATACGTATCTTACGTCACATTAATCCTGCTGCTACTTATGGTTATCCTTCTCGTAATATTAATGTTAGTGAAGAATTCCCGCTGTCCATATGTCGGCCGTAACAGTAGGAATCAGACCAGCCTCGTGGTGTAGTGGTCAGAGTCTTTGCCTACTAATCATGAGGTCCCGGGTTCGATTCTCGGTTCTACCGTGGGAAATTTTCCTGATGGGGAGGATTCCCGCGTTGACCATGGTCTGGGTAGGTTAGTAGAATTTAGGTTTAAGGGCCCTCCTGGCACTACATCCTCCTATATCACCACTCACATCATCGGGACAACGTAACCGCGCCTCATGGGCGTCCCAACCTC